>JACLAC010022279.1_pt1 | contig 22818 bp, 12 predicted proteins | sample 8027881 | NCBI WGS metagenome assembly JACLAC01 (sample SAMN15725517, study PRJNA655200) | protist metagenome | isolation source: fluorescence activated cell sorting (FACS) single amplified genomes of... | place: Spain: Blaines Bay Microbial Observatory, Mediterranean Sea | collected 2016-01-19 | reverse complement strand
TAAAATTATTGTGGAATTATTAAATTTATTAGTTTGTATTCTTTTAGTATAAATTGACCCTATTTATCCAAATATCGTTAATTTTTTATTTTTTTTTTCTAACGATTGTTTTCGTCAAGATTGCTACAGAATTTCCTATGGTAATCCCTTTTATTTTTAATGGATGGCGTATTTGTTTTTTTGACGAGTCCCACTCGTCAACTTCCGAAAAAAATATACTCATACACTCCACTCGAATCGGACATTTGATACACAAAATGATATTAACAAACCCCACTTTGTTAATAGAATCGACTTTAGCAAACTCGAGCGAAAATCCCAGCGAAAAAAAATTAAAAACAAAATGTTTTGTGAACCATTTTTTTTTTGGTCCATTTTTTTTTTTGGATTGACGAGTCGGACTCGTCAAAATCAGCATAAAACATAAAACTAACTATTATTAAAATTTTTTCGATGTGACTTTTTTTCAGTTACCAAGACTCTTTTTCCTATATGCCGTGTACTTGACACTACTAGGGCTATTGCCTGCTAAAAATACTATCACCACTATGAGTTATATAAAAAAAAATTTAATTGTTGTATCATATAATGTGTGGACAAAATATTATACTTTTTACATCTTGGAAGTGTTACTAAACAATTCTTTCAACTTCGTACCGGGCTCCCACCCAGTTGTTGCAAATGGATGCCCATTTGGAAACTCTCTCTCATAAACTTCTTCAAACAATCTGTGTCCAGGTGTTCCATAAAGAATATTTCGATCTTGCCAATTATATTGATAATATAATTTTAGCTCTTGTAAGAACCATAATGGTGGATTTAGCTTACTCCCAGAAAATAAACGAATAGTATTCAACCATGAATGAAAATACCTCAACCATCGATCAAGATTTACATATGAAATACGTATACTATTGAAAAATTCAAATTTTGTTTTTGGATATGCCAATGGTATTGCTACTTCATTTGCAAAGTCTAATTTCTCACCATAATGTGCTTCAATATACCCTAACACAGCTGCTCCTAATGCAGGCTGAAATGCAAACACCATCTGTATGGTAATACGATCCGATGTAAAAATAGGTATCGGTTTCCGTGTCGTTAAACCAATTGAGGAACAATTAACATGCAAAGTATCACTATCAGTTGCAATCATACTACCATTTTCAAAAATAATTCGTCCTTTTTCTATGGATTTAATACGACCATTCTTAATAATATTTTTCACTTTTCGACAAAGCATAATTTCATGGGGTGAGATGGCAGCTCCACGAAACATTTCAGGCATATGATTTTCATCAATTCGCAAAAATATACCTTGTCTTTCGCCTAAAAGAAAAAAATCATCTACTGTTTTTGTACTATCTGCAAATATACCTATATTTTCTACACCAAAACCACGTACACCACCAATACCATTTTTGCCATCATCATCCCTATAAAACAACCACGTTTCACGTGGGCGTATCCACGAAATTGAATCAGGATCAACGCCATGGTTCAATAAAAAAACTATAGCATCCATAGATGTTTTACCAGCACCAATGATCATAAACTTTTTTAGTAGATTATTCCCACCATGTATCTTCGCAATACCATTTACCGGGCAAAATTTTATCTCAGGGGTATCCTCCACGTGAAAACTTGGTGGATTAACCGATGGAACTGGCGAGGTTAAAAATGAAGTATCAACTAATTTACGATTCCATTTCAATTTGTGTGTTTCTCCTCCCATGATTGAACGTATTTCATTTGTACTTTCATTGTACGAATATTGTCCATAAAATTGAACTCGTCTACTTGCTAAATGTTTTTCTAAAACCCGTTGAAAATATGCTTTAATTTGGGCACCAGTTGCCCTTCTAACATTTGGGTCTTGATCTTCCAATAGTTTTTCTGAAACGACGCCATACAATGCAGAACGCATATGTAAACGAACAAAATCATATGAATCAACCCAATGTCCGCCAGGCAAAGGTCTTTTATCAACATAAATAAATGTCGTATCCCGTGGCGCTTCAGTTAACATGACATCTACGAAATTCATACCGGAGGCACCGCATCCTATTACAATATAATCAGCTTCCAACAACATCCTTTTTTCTTTAGTAATTTTCTATAAATCTAAAAAACGTGATTGTATCTTCTTTAAGATAATATATATATATATATATATATTTAACAAAATGAGCAATGAATGATTTAGAGATAACAAAGGGGGGAGAAATGATGGTTCTTGATTGTATGATGATAGTCTTTAATATTTCTTTATATTATATCGACGATTGACGACTATAGCTATATGCACCAAATCAATTTAAATTATTATTTCTATTCTTCATTTTAGTCAAATACATCGTGTATATTGTAAATGTACTCTGGTAGTCTTATAGTAATAGTATTATAGTCTAACCCCTAAACCTGTATGGACAATGGACAAGCTGTTGATTGTGTTTTCGACTAGTTTGTATTATACCAAGTATGATTGTAGTAACTATTAACTATAGCCGCCTGCTGCTAGCTGATATTACCAAATTAAAATACCATAGCACCCACATTCCACAACAATACGCACATCATCTTACTTCTAGTTTTGGTATTAAGAATTAGCAGTTATATTTTTATTGGCCATATATTATTATTTAATATACGTACACAACACACATTTTGATTGTTACAATCCAGAAAAATAAATAAGAAATGAAATAGTACAGCAAATAGACAATAGAACAAAAAGACAAAAGTGGCACGATGCTGCAGACATTATCAGTAATTGGTACGGGTGGGCATGCCGCGCATGCAGATAAATGTGGTGTATATATTGATGGAAAAAAAATTGTTGGGGATTTTGGAAAAGGAATTAATGTACATATATTGAGTCAAGAACTCCAGTTATTGCAAAGTCAAGCTTTTGATACTGGAAGAAATGATGAGCACGCTATGGCAATGATAGATGTATTAAAAAAAATAGATACATCGAAAATTGTATGCATACATAGTGCAGGTCGATGGGAAAATAAAGTAACACAAGATTTAGTGGAACAATTGCATGAATGTGGGTGTAAATTTATATTTGAAATTTGTCAATTAATTTTAAACGATGAGAAAGCTAAAATGAATGATTTCGGACAACCATTTGCATGTATTGGTGGAGGAAAAATAGGTTTCGGATATGGCGATCAAGATGTTGTGTTAGTAAATCAAGATGCTTTTGGGAATCAATGCGCCAATTCAACGCGGGTTTACGATTTAACAGGTAAAAATAAAAATATCAATGAAATTGGAACTGTTTTAAATGGCGAGATAAATGTGGATGAGCAAGCTACTATTCGAATTGTAGATATGTTGATACAACAACCACAAAAGAAAGAAGAAGATGAAAATGATAGTTGATATATGCAAGAAAGGAATAAAAAAATGAATAATTTAATGCATCATAGGTACAAAGGATATATATTTGTGTATACGAGGTCGTATACATATTATGTAGGAGGTATGATTCATGAAAAAATATATAAAGTTGTGTTTTTGAAAAAATTATTTAGAACCTCTCGTACAATATGTAATTATTTATATGGTATAATGGTATAATTATGTAGTATATTAAGATATAGGGCAATTTCACCACCACACCGTACTTTTACTCTTTTACTTTACTACTATTACTATGACATAATATTATACATTATACGCCAATACGCCAGATACAGTAGCAACAAACAACAAACCACCCAGCACCACAGCACCACAGCCTTTTCGCCTTTTTTATCGTGCTGCATTTTTTTACTAGTCTAATAGTAAACTTGTGAAGTACCACACCACTATTATAAATACTGGTGGTATAGTTATCTGGTTATTATATCCTCCAGGATAATAGCCACACGTCTTTTTTAAAGAAGTTTTACATTTACCGTTATGTATTTTAAATGATAATAATATACTATTATTAATACTACTGCTGCTGTATTATATTATAGTACTAACTATTACATATCAACGAAAAAACCAACAACTTTTAAAATAAAACACACTATTATATACTTTACAAACAAAGTTTGTTATAAACATTTCTTATTTCTTATATTTATAGGCAAAACATATCATACCTTTATAATATTATTTCTCCAACTATATTCTGTATAGTGTACAAGGCTATAGGTACATATAAATAAATAAGTACATAAATATATAAATATATACCACATACGTTGCATATTTATAAACATACATCATGTCAGCAAAAGGGTACAATTTGGCACCACCAAAAGTTGTAATAGATGAACCTATTATATACGATTCTTTAGTAAAAGACTTTAAAGAATTGGTCGATGAAGAAGTTATGCAAGACAGAAAGGAGACAGAAAAGGCTTGGAAAGCTGCAACAAAAGCCGCCATGGAAGTTAAACTCGACGAGTTAGAAAAGTTACAGTTATCATACAGAGATATATGTGAAATTGACAATTTACAAGGCTTAAAATCATTAACTTACCTATGTCTTGATAATAATAAAATACCAGAAATAACAAATATTGATCATCTCGTTAATTTAACATGGTTGGATTTATCTTTCAATTGTATTACTGAAATTAAAGGTCTAGAGACATTGACAAAATTAAAAGATTTAACACTTTTTAACAATTTTATCACTGAAGTTTCCGGTTTAAATAACCAAAAAGGGTTACATACGTTATCGTTGGGAAATAATAAAATAGAAAAATTAGATCAAATATCAAAGTTACGTGAGTTTACACAATTAAAATCGCTGAATTTCGAAGGTAATCCCGTCTGTAAACAAGAGGAATACAGAGCATTTACATTGGCACATCTTGAAAGCATCGAATTTCTAGATTATTCATTAATTGGCAGTGACGAAGTAGTAGCTGCTAAAGAAACGTTCCAAGATGAAATGATTATTTTGCAAGAGAAAGAAGCTATGGCAAAAGCAAACGCGGATCGGGATGCCATGAAAGCTGCTGTAACAGAAAATTTAAGAAAAGCAAATATGATTGTAGTGGAAACTATGTACAATGATATGTTCAAAGAAGACCAAGAAATGTTAAAATTAACATTGTTACCAGGCATAAAAGAGTTACTTGAAGATTATCAAGAAAAAATTAATGAAGCAGCGGAAGAATTTCAAAATAATGCTATGGTTAAATACAAGGAGCGTGTGAAAGAGGAAGAAGGTTTCAAAGCTAGTATTGAGAAAAGGCGTGTAGCTGCAGTTAAAGAATCCCATGCTGCAATGCGTGATTTGATAGATAGGAAAAATGATTTTGTAAATTATTTGCAAGAAACTATGGAGGATGATCCAAACTTGTCAAAAATTAGTGAATTAATGGATGGAGTTCAAATTGTATGCCAGGACTTAATTGCAATTGAGGTCAAACGATTGGAAGGAATAGAAAAAATAGCAGGTTTATTTGAAAATAGAGTGCAGACGAACCAAAAAAATGTTTTGGAATTTCAAAATGAATTTTTCCGCTCTGTAGAAGATGCTGAAGGAGCTTTTAATGAAGCCCTTACGGAGTTAGCAGAGCAATTAACTGCAGATTTGGAAGCGGATGAAGGGGATAGTTTCCCTGTTGAAGTTGCTGATCTATTAGGGGATAAAGATGCTTTGACAACATGTATACAAGCATCTAATGATATTCATATTGGTAAATTGCTTGGACGAGAGGATGAATTGCGAGCAACTGAAATTGGAGCGTTGATAAAAATATTAACTGATTTTAAAGAAATGAAATTTCAATCGAATAGAGATCGTATTAAAGAAATCAATGATTTTAAAATTGAATTTATAAAAGAATTGAGAAATTTAAAAGACGAATATTCCGAATAAAAGAGAAAATTAAAGATATGATATGCATAAAATTACTAGCGAAGTAAAATATATTTATATTTTGTTTAAATTTATACGAAGTATATATTATACACTTCTACGAATTCGTACGAGTACGGAAAAGTATCATTATATTATTACGAACTAATAAAATATATTCGGTATATATATATAAAAAATTCTCTTACTTAAAATTTAAAAAGCTCTTATTTACTCATAAATATATATAATATGTAAACACTAAAAACGATGAATACTTATAATAATATGTCAAAAGTAATTTCATAAAATGGAAAAGATATAACCGTATCCTCATGCAATTCCTTATATTGATTTCCGTCTTTAAAAAATCCCGTTATGCTTATGCCCCGGTCCTCATCATGGAAGTTCTCAATTCTTGTATCGGTATAGATATTCGGTATATATATATATTATATACTCGTATCAATATGTTACGAAACGTAATACTTCGTAATATATTATAAAATATTAAAAGTACGCGCGTATTTTAATTTTTTAAATTTCTACCCATGACAATTCCTATCGTACTCTCAAAAATAAATATTAAAATTTATATTTCCTACGTACGTCTCAAAAAGTTATTTTTATTCATTGTGTACAGATTTTTTTCTATTCTCTCTCTGTTTTAAATAAAAGATTTATCATAGTTTTTATAATATTTCAATGCTTCCCTATGTTTAAAGAATAATAGCGTTTGAGCCAAAATCTTATAAATCCATCTCACAATATGTGTCAATAACCCCCATATCAGGAATTACCGATTATATTATTATTATTTTATGCATATCCTTTTCTTGTTTTGCATGTATTATTAATTGTATTATGTTTATTTCTATATGTAGGATGACCACTGCCAACAGTTTTATAATCTTGGCCACAATATGATAATATATTACATACGCCTCCTAGTTTACTTTCAGATAATAAACATTTACGATACGGTGGAAAAGATGATGGTGAACGATACGATGATGATGCAGTTTTTGGTCGTCTATTAATGATTTTTTTTTTCTTTTTTCTGTTGGTTGTACGAGTAGTTTTAAATTTCGATTCGTATTTCAAATTATGATCATATTTTATTTTAGAATCACCATTTGAATCTATATTCATCTCGATATATAATTTTACTAATGGTTCCGATTGGGATTGATTCATTTTTTTCGCATCATCATCTCGTCGCTTATATTTATGTCGATACATGTTGTAATTTTATATTTTTATAATGTTATATTTGTGTATTAATAAATATATATTAATTAATATATTTATATTTTTAGTTCGTTTATATAATTACAATTCTCTTGACACTCAACATATATCTATTAAATACATACTATATGTACATTAGTGCATTATATACACACATATATATATACTTGATAAAAAATTAATTTTGAATGACGAAGTGCACAAGTTAAATTAAAATGTGCAAGTATATGTGACCAAAATGTGCAACATGTGCAACATGTGTAAGGTACATGTTAATGTGTATTAAAAATTACAGTAGAGTATGTGAAGAAGATTGTACAAGAAAATTCCTATTATTTTTGACCAAAAATCACATTGATAGTAATGTTACCTGGTAGTATACCAAAAATCAAACTTATAATATTTTTAAAAAAGTATGACACCGCTTTTGATTTTTTCTCCTTGCGTATAATTTAGAATAATACCTTAATAATGTAAAAAATTGATGAACAACTTTTTTTTTGCAACTTTTCACCACTACTTTTTTTCCATAAATAATAAATATTATTAATTCGAAATTAATAATTAATATATAGATGATTTAATATACGGACGACGTACAAAATAGATGACACATTGTACATTGTAATAACAAAATCAATCAATTTTGATCTGCATATTCCTTGATTTCTTGTAGTATTGACACACACATAGTCACATATATAATTGTCCTTCTTTTTCCATCACTATGGCTGTAAATAACAATAGTGTACCAAGGTTTCCACCACCACCTGCATTTTATAAAACATTTTTAACAGATGAAGATATTCAAAGAGAACCACCAAAACCACCAAGTAATGAAAAAGAAATATTTAATATATTTGGCAAGCAATGGAGTGTAGAGGATGAACTGCCTGTAAATAGTACATACAATGAAAGTTTGCAATCGAATTTTAAACAGCTACAGAAAGCAATGCAGAAAGTCTTGGAAACGTTAGAATCAACTGAAAAAGATGGATATATGGACGACGTTGAACAAATTAACAAATATTTTTCAAAGATACAAGCTTTATTGAAATCATATAGATATCACGAAGCTCGTGCAAATATAGTCACGCATTTAGAACAGCAAGTGCAACGCAAACAAGATAGCATCGAAGAATTGGATCAAACCATAGCAGATATTAAACAAAAATTAGAAAGATGCTTATCTTGAAATTGTAAAATTAATATTTCTTGTGTATATTCTAGTTCTATGTATATGTAATAAAAATCCTAAAAATAATCTACTATTATTATTCTATATAATTATGATTATTAATTTATTATTATTAATATATTCACGTGCCGCCTTATCTCCCCCTCAAGACCCATTTTCTAAAGAATTTAAAAATCCTCTCTATACAGCTGGTGTGTCCATGTTATTTTTTATAACCACTCACTATTGATTTTGGATCAAAAAAGGTAGAAAAAACAACGACAGACTTTTTTTTTAATTCATTCAAACGTTTAGTTGAATAATACATATATAAATTAATATATATAATGTTATATTGTCTTTTCTTATATACATGTCAAAATCGTTGGTCTAATTTTTGCACTTTATGTTCTTTTAACAGTGTAAAAATTTAAATATATACAGACAACTAAATTTGCAAACTGGGTCATCTTTCAGTTTAATTTAAGATGAGAGGAGGGTGGCAACGAGATGAACAATTTGACCATGACTGTTTATTACCTGAGAGAGAGGAAATTGAGGAAGCAATAATGCAACGCGGGTATACCATTTATCCCAGAGGGAATCCTATCACAAATACGTACGCCTGGTTTAGGACGAAGGGGCATTTTCATGTATATGATACTGCCAAAGCATATATATACAAATGCCCCATTGAAGGTCTAGAGCTTGGGACGCCTGAGCTAAAGATCCTCTTTAGCTCAGGCCCAAAGGTTTTGAATGAGTTCTTACTAAATCCGAGTAAAAGTAGGAAGAAGCCAAAGAGGTTCAAACAAAGGTACGTATTTTAGAATGCAAATATTGATAAAGCTTGTACTAACAGTATTAAAATGTATATATATGTATATCAGTCAAACAAGCGCGAAGACGGAGTACAGATGGTAAGCGAAGAGGTCCGAGGATCTCGACTATACCTGGAATACATGTATATAACTAATAGTAACAATAACAATGTGTAAACATTGAGTTCCGCATCACTATATTAATACATATATAATATAAATAACATTTATAGCATACGGAAGAAAAAAATATTCACGCACACATTATTGATATAATCTATATTCTTGTATGACTTTATTGAGTACAGCGTCATGGACAAGTATGTTAAAAAAATCCTTAACTTTAGTTACATTTTTTGGTGTTACATTAGGTATAATATTATTTTGTTTTTGGTATTTGGTAATGTGCCTACATTGATGAATGGGATTATGGTATTAATATCGTTAAATTTTGCTATTATAGTGTCAATTTTAGGGTTAGTTTATTATTACAGTAAAAATAATGCATAGTCGGAACACACGACGCTCAGGGATACATGTACTCTGGCAAGCGCAGAGTCTTCCCGTAGCTCAGGGAGATGCACTTTTTACAAATACGGATACATGGAAGGGATTAATAACAAATATTATATTTTATATACCATGTATTTATGTAGAGTTAGTTGAATGGTTTAAATATCAATATCAAATAACCACAAGGACTGATGTAATAATGTTATGTATAGCTATATCGTTATTTTTAATTGCCGGATTTAAAGATAAAATATATGACTTCATATTTAGACCTAAAGGCAAATTATTATTGAATAATCCAGTATATTTAAATAATTCTACTACCTTTTAATTTATTTACTAAATTTCCATCACATCCCTTGTAAGGTAAAATATTAGCATCAGATAAAGCGTTTTTTATAGATTGTGTACCTCTAAAAGTAACAGTAATACTATTAGTACGTTTATCAGCAGTTATAAGTAAGTACTCTCTAATTTTTTCATAATAATGGATGCCTTTCGACGATTTTTACTTTCACCAAAAGGTGGTAAACAAATTAAATTAAAAATATTTGAAACTCGTAGTGTAAAAATATTAAATTCACCAAATTGCTTTTATACGGAGCTTCGTAAACAAGTAAAAAGTGCTAAAAGGCACGTGTCGTTAGCATCATTGTATCTTGGAATTAGCGACAAAGAAATTGTATTACGAGATGATTTATGTAAATTAATTGAATCAAATAAAAATATTCAAATGCGAATATTAGTAGATAAAAATCGTGGCACACGCCCTGATCGTGAAACTGGTGCATCAACTGCATCTTTGTGTACCACATTACTTCATGCGGCAAGAAATAATCAAACGACAAATTGTAATAAAGGGAATAATGATACCAACGTAAATATTAATTTTTTCGAAATGCCACGTTCAACAGATGCATCTAAACTAAGAATTTTTGTTGAATCATTTTTACCACCACGATTCAATGAAATGTTTCAAACATTTCACATGAAAGCCTATGTTTTTGATGATACTGTGATACTTTCAGGCGCAAATTTAAGTACAGATTATTTTACAAACCGACAAGATCGGTATATTGTAATCGATTGTCCACAGTTGGCATCGTTTTATCATAAGATGATTGAAATATTAGGGAAATATTCATATTCATTAACATTGCCATTGGTGGATCAGGATGATGCGGGGATGGAAAAGCAAGATGATAAAAATAAGATATCATTTGCACTTGTTGATAACATGAAAAAAAATGAGAAAAACACTATCAATTTGAAACGTGAATTAGAAGATTTAATATATGTACAAGAGATTGATGATTTGAGAAACTATGAGAACGCAACGACCATTTGTGCACCAACCATACAATTCAAGTCAATTGGAATTGATCATGATGAACAAGTAACTTGTAGTTTTTTATCAAATGTACCAACGAATAAAGATCGATTAAATGTCGCTTCTGGATATTTAAATTTTACAGATACCTATACAAATTTAATGGCAACCAGTGGCGCATCAATACATGCTATGACAGCATCGCCAAAAGCAAATGGTTTTTACACTGCAAATGGAGTAAGTGGATCATTACCATTGGCATATTCATTGCTAGAACAACAGTTTATAGAGACATTTAATAAAACACGTACCGATACTAAGATAAATATGCATGAATATGGACGTGAGGGATGGACATTTCACGGAAAAGGGATGTGGTTTATACCTGGTGGTAATGTCAATGAAAAGCAATCAATAAAAACACCAACTGGTACAATAATTGGAAGCCCAAATTACGGTTGGAGAAGTGTTTTACGTGATTCAGAATCACAAATCTATTTACATACGTATGATCATGAATTACAACAAGATTTATATGATGAATGGAATTTAATGGAAAAAGATGCAAATATTGTGCATGAGGATATTTTCAAAGAACCTGGTAGATTTACGAGGGAATTTTTCAATTGGAAAGAAGGTCATTGGATTAACGTAGGTGCGCGATTAGTAAAAACATTTATGTGATAAAGTGTAGCTGGGAGAGATAGACGACTTTGTATGATGTACAGATTTAAAAATTATGTTTATTTTACACCGGATACGAGAAGAATAAAGTATCATAACTTAGCCAATATCATTACGTATGATATGATCATTTGTGACTAAATATATTATTTCTGTAGAAGAGACACTCAATAATCTCCATTGTCATTCCCCTCCTCTGGCTTTGCATCTGATGCCCATTTCACATTTGATGTATATGCTGCAATTGTAGGCAAAACATCTAATATATATTTCCATTCAACAGTGACGACAATTATTTTTGACTCATCATCTATTTGTATATCAGACTTATCAACAGTTTTTACACCATAATAAGTACTATGGTATTTAATACGATATTTACCATCCTTATAAGCAGCCATTATTGTACCTTGCGCAGAGCGCTTTCTACCATGATAGATTGCGTTGGCATACACTTCATCCCCCACATTAAGTATTTTGACTTTTTGATCTATTGCACAGATTCCCGCAGCCTTTAAATCCTCAAAACTACTTATTGTCCCAGTATCGTTCAATTGCTTTTCAAGAATTTCTTTATTATGAGTTTTTTTCACTTGTACAATTACTAAATTTGTAAATTCTTTTTTATACTCTGGCATGTTACGCATAGCACTGATCATTTCTTTATTTGCACTAGAATCTGGATTGAACGTTAGCAAACATGACAAACCTGGTTGGAACATTTTTTTTAAGTATGAATATGCATTTTCATTTGATTCTACTTGACTGATATTGTATCCATATGGCGATAATGTTTTTGATACAAACGACAAGTCTTGATAATCATCTTCGCGATTGAACAAAACAATTTCACCTGCTAAATTTTTCAAAAAACTGGTCTTTAATTCATTTACTCGTTTAGTAACACCAGCATCAAATGTTAATAATCGTAAATTGCCGCCACGACTTTGACCCTTTTCCCCACCACCAAATAAAATAATTTTATTGCGTAATTGCAAATCATTCGTATTTATATTATTAAATAAATAGCTGGGGTTGCCATCAATAGCTATTTGTAATGTTCCAGCATTTGCATCAACAAATATTGTAATAACATGCCATGTATCCTTTAATATAACCCTTTTCCCTTTCTTCTGGGGGCTATTTTCTAAATTATCCAAAAGTGCTACATCTCCAATTGGACAAATTATTTCCCCATCTTCATTTATTGCTAAACTACATCGATTCCGTCTCCTACTTTTACTAAATGTGGGTGGTACAAAACGAATTAAGGAAGCTGATGCTCCTGAGTTTGGCAATGCACTCAGTTGTATATGCATATTCACAGTATATTTATCTTTATTTTTTTCCACAAACTGATTTGGTATTTGTAACAAAAAGCTGCAACTGCTATTGCATGATAGATATGTTTCAGGTAAGTGATAATCATAAGAAATGTTATGATCTATACTCTTCTTCATGTTTAGCTTTTCAAAATATGTAGCTTTTGCTCTATCAAACGTTTTACTTTGTTTCTCCGCACAACTGTTACATATATCATAATCGCACACTCGGCAATATAAATTCTTCTCAACAGCTGATCTAGTCTTAATACCAGTTTTACAGACATCACATCGGGCATGCCAACGAGTTTTTAATGACAAGTTATGTCCAGCTCGACACATCAATTCTTTTTCTAAATCTTGAGTTCGCCCAACATGAATATTTTGAAAAGACCAAGTACCACTGGGCACAAACCTCAAGGGCTTTTTTTTCTTAGTAAAATAAAAAATTAAAGTATTCTCAATTAAACATGGATTTGCGCCAGTCGGATTATTTTTGCTGCTTTCCAATTCTTGTTGATACTGTTGATCGTCCAAATTATGGCGGAATGCAGCCGCTCTTAGTTGCCTTTGCCGTTTTTCTTCAATTTTTTGTCTTCTACGCTTTAAAATTAAAGATTTTAACTCCTCACCTCCATATGGTTCTATCTTATCCTTGCGAACGTTTTGTCTTGTCCCCCTTTCCTTCTCATTGTTAGTTTTTTCATCACTGTCATCTTCTTCTTTACCAACTACTTTACATGGATCCCGTAAAGCATCAATATATTCATGATAATCAATTACTCCATCATCGTTAAAATCAGCTAATTCAAAAATATCTAAGACATCCTCAGCTGTTATATTTGGCATATTTAGAAATTTTAATGCCCCCCATAGCTCCTCAGGTGCAATAGTGCCAGAATCTATACAATCAAAAATATTAAATGCTTCCCACAATGTTAACCTATTATTTTCAATACCTCTTTTAATATATAAAAACATAGCACGTTGTTTCATCCCAATAAACTCATCCTCTACCATCAATGCTTTTTGCAATGGAGTTTCTTGCCATTTTCTATCCATACGGCGACGGCAACCAACTGTAGATAAGAAAAATTGTTCTCTTTCATCAATTGAAGTATGCTGTAAACTTTTAATTAGCATAAACACTGCCGGCTCGGAATAATGCATGTCACAATTAAAAAATTGAAATGAATTTTGTGACAATGCTCGTTGAAAGAGAGAAGCGCCAGTGTTTATATCATTTTCGCTACGCCAATTTTTACTTGCATCAAGAATTAAACCTCCATCACCACATAATGGACTATTTGATGTAGTGTTACCATTTGTAGGGTTGAAACGCAAAGCAATTTCCATATCACCATCTTGTATTAATGCTTCATGGCTTGAATCGTTGATGTGGATAATCCGTCTAATCGTTTCCGCTTCAGCTAGTGATAAACATACAAAATATCTCCCGGATTCTTGTTCATGTAATATTCCACTTGATAACAAATTTTGGAATTTATCAAATGTCATTACATGTTGCAATTCTTCCTTGCTTTTCTCACCAAATGAGTTCATGATATTATCTGCTTCAACCTCTTTTGATTGATTATCCGTTATTGAGCGAATTGCACTTTTCAAATCATTTATTGTCAAAGCCTTGCCTTTACCTTCAAATGCAAACAACGAAAATGCACGTTTTAATGCTTTGTAGGCTTTTGGCGTCTCTTTAGGTAGGCATTTATCAACTTCCTCTATTGAATATTTTTTAAGTTTTGATATTGATGGTGCCCACTCAAGTACCACAACAACGTTTTTCAAACGGCGCAAACCAGTCCATTTAGGATTAAAATAGCCAGTTGAAACTCCAACTGTTGAAGGAAATTTCAAAGGCCTTTGTGCTGATAAATGGAAGTTTCGCAAAGGCCGAAAGGGATGCAATCCATCGTTATCATCCCCCCAAGAGTGTTTCAGTATTGAAAATGGCCATGGCTTAGGGGTTTCTTCACTTCGTGAATATTCACGGTCCACAAATTTTTCCACTTCGATTTGCTGATCCCTTCTAGCTTTCACTTCTTTCTCTTGCTCTTGTTCTTGCTCCCGCTCTTGTTCGGTATCCAAACGATTACTACTACGCTGTATGGAAGAAAATCTCCCAACTTGAGTCAATATTTTTTGTCCCACTTCATGTTCTTCTCTTGTCACAATAAATTCTCCATGATCTTCAAGTAAATTTCTTAACTTGTCCCCAAATGGCAAAGGATCGGGCACCGTTGTGCCTAAGGAAAAATCTATGCTTTCATCAAAAATATCTAAGCCTCGTGTTTCATCTAAAGATAATAATTTTTCTTCGTAATTTTTATTATTTTTTACAAATGTTAGATCCATTGAATTCCTATCTTCAACAAATTCATCATTTAAAGAACTCTTCAGTTGCATGCAGTTATATGCATTTTTACGATATATATTTGAAGTATTTTGTACGCAAAGCATAGACCACTGAACTTTTTCAGAATTCATGCTATTAATAATTAACCAAGAAACGACCGAAATTAATGTTTCTTTCAATGCAGGAGGTTTTTGACTTGCTAGCATCTCTGGCTGATTTAAGCCTTTGCGCATCAAAGTAGCTACTTCTGGTATAATGAAACAATTTAACGTTTGTCCTTTGCCGATTCCTCTCATTCGATACGCACCTTGCACATAGTCTCTAAACACCATATCTTTCCCAAGTGTAATCACTGCTGTTGCATTTACAACATGTTTAATGTCCATGCCAGTTGTATGAATTTGATCATAAAACGCAAAGCGTTTTTCCAGTGGTACCCCACATTGATCTGCATTTACAACACGCCCTGTTGCACGAACTAGTACTTGTTGACGATCATTATCATCTAAAAATACAACTCCCTCACACCACTCCAAGCCTTTATCCAAAAGCTGCTGTGCAACTTGTTTATTTGTATACCCAGTGATTAATGCACCAGTGTCAATTAACGAATGAAAAGGTGGATTATTTGCAGTTGCAATTTTTTGTATTAGTGATTTTGCGGTCCACCCTTCGTCAAGGTATGTACAAGAAACAATATCCTTATTCAAAACTGTTGTTAACATTTTCCCATCATCTCCACGAGCATAATCACATTGCCCTAATTCTAATGGTAATAAATCACTTGGCGTTCCGGAAAAACCAAGTCTTTTTCCAACAAGTAAATCGCCACCAATAGCTTGACCACTAGCTGAAATTTTTGTGTGCTGGGATCTCATATATGCTGGATATATAATTTTTCTCAAGTAGTAATGCACACATAATGGCTCTGTTGACCACAATTTATGCAATTTAGTCATCTGATCTAGATTTGACTTTTGCAAATATTTTAATTGTATAACCTCAACCGCTGCATCACAACCAAGTTTTACTTCTACCTCACCCTCATCGTTTTCACCAATATTGTTTTGCTGTCGTTTCTTTCCTCCTCGAATTGCCCCCCCAGCTGCCTTTACCCATTTTTCATAAAGTTTCGCAGATGGTCTGTCATGAGCAGGACCTATTTCACGTGTGAACAAGGAGGTCATATGGTCAATTATATCATTGAAATCTTGCTGTCGAATGCCACTGTATCTATATGCTAAAACAGTCAAACCTAAAATCACATCTGGATGTGCAAATTCACTTGATTGAGATGGGACATCTTTTCCGATGAATGGAACAGCTAGCTTTAACCTTGAAGGTGGCAATCTAGGATCATCGATCAATGCTTGGCGGCATTCAGCTTCTGTCAACAAGCCAAAACTAACTCTGTTAATTTTCTTTAAACAATGCGGCAAAAACACATGTAACCAATCATGTGCTAGATTTAATAATTTTTGGTGCTCTGGCATTACTCGAGACATCAATTCTGCTGATAGTGCAGTTCGTTCTAAAGATAATATTTCTGTTTTAATAGATTTGATATGATACACATGTTGTTCCTTCTCTATTTCAGTAGGTTCAGTACTAAAATATGCCAGTGCCAATGCTGCTTCAACTCCCCATTCTGGACCTGCTTCTGCTAAAGCAGCCATGCTTTGTTTGTTGTCATTGTCAGCTATCGGACCTTCAAGTGAAGAAGGAAGACTATTACCTAGTTCCTCACGTCGCTTCTCTAGACATGCTTCTAATTTCTTTGCTGAATCTATGACTCTTTTAACAAACACTTCTTTCTTAATACCTAGATTATCTTTTAATTCATTAAATTTTTTATTCAATTCTCCCAATCTTTCTCTAAGTTTTTCTAAACGGGATGTGCCCCACGATGTTTGTCGTGAAATGCCAGGTGGTCCAATAGAGTTTGAACTTTGAGTATCCATCACTTTTGTCTCCTCAGTATGGCCATTAATTAAAGTCAACAAGTCATCATCCCCATTCTTTTCGTCATCACTTTCATCTTTTTCATAATTTGCGTCACCTTCATCATCAATCTCTTTTGTTACGTTTTCCATTGCTAGCTGCAGCTCTTCTAGTGAATCATAAACAGTTATTCCGCTTACCCAAAGATTCAAGCGATGTTTTTCGCTGAGTGGTTCAGCACCAGCAAAAATGAATAATCGATCAAAAGAAAAAGATTCCAGGCGATTTAAAGAATCTACTATTTTGTCTGTAATATATTGAGGAACTCCGTGGCCTGCACCAATTACAAGACATCTTAACTTTTTGTTTGTAATTAATGATTTCGTAATCTCTAACGCTTCATCTCCTTCATGGCCACATTGTCGCATTGAAAATCCTTGCTCCTCCATTTTCGAGCAAAGGCGATGGACTTCTCGCTCCTCTTTCACTAAATGTTTTTCATCTTCTTCATCATACTCCGACCCGTCATTCGAATCAAAGAGTGGTGCCATCCAAACAATAGTAGAATTATCCAATGAACTGTCACGTGGATTTTCAAGCTTTTCAATTTTCAATTTACAAGATTGAATTTGCTTCATCATGTTTTGCCTTTCAATGGTAGTTGTAAGAACTACTTCCCTCAATCTTTCGCTATCTTCGCATACTGCAAATACCAATTCTTTTTCCTCCTCTGCAACTTGTTTTGCTGCTTTAAGATATTTAATTTCCGTTTCTAAAATGGCATGCTCTTCATCATCCATCTGGTCACTAGATATAGATCGTTTTATTGCATTGGCCTTTAAAATATTTCCACTATCCTCAAGTGATAAACTTGCTAAATGTGCTTTTGTCATTTCAGGGTCTTCATCAATTAAACCCTTTTTAATTTCGCGTTCACGAATGGCTAAATCTAGTAATTTTACTTTTGTTACACAATCACCCTTTGCTGCAGCCCCATCAATAACATACCGCAACATTTCGCGATGGTCTAAACCAGCAACATGTTGTTGTCGCAGCCATAAAATAAGCCACTCAGCAAGGATTGGCATCATTTTGTCTTTGTAAAAGTCTAAATCAAGCAAAGTCAAATGTGGCAATCGTTGTAATGCATTTATTTGTAACCCCATAATAGTAGTCGCTTTCAACTTCTGCAAAATTTGTGCAGCTTGACCCCTATACTCAAATTCTGATACTCTACCAGTTGTTGTGAAAAAAATTGCATCCATTAAATGAACAACTAAGTTCCATCGTGCACCATCTTCAGATGCATCTAAATCAAATTTTTCGCCCAATGGAAAATTCAACTCAGATTTTAATGGGTGCAGCAACAAATCTACTTCATCAAGCAACATAACACCTGTTTTAAATAATTTTAAAGTGCTGATTAAGGTCCTGATTTCGCTTTCAATTTTTGTGATGTCCTGTGTTGATAACTCATTTTGCATGGCATATTTTAATTGTCGTTTCTTCTCAATAAATGATAAGAACACACTTTTGATTGCAGTTGGCGTTGCTACAACAATACCTCGATTTTTCACAGCGTTTTGCAATGATTGTGTCAAGGATGGTTTGACATCTGTACTTCGATCAAACTTTAAAGTATAGATCCTCTTTTGAACAATAATTGAAAACGTTTCTTGCATTCTTTTTCTGGACATTTCAAGCAATGCTCGAGGCACAACAGAGAGGACAAGATCATCCCCATTTGCAAGCATCAAAGCTAATAATGGAGCAACAACAGTAGTTTTACCGGCGCCCATAATCATTTGTTTTACTTTTGATTTTCCTTGTTTTAACGAATCCATAAAATCTTTTACAATTTTTACCTGTGCTTTTCTCAAAACTATATTCCATGTAAACTCAAAAACTAAAAATCTAGGATCAAAAATAACCATTGACCCATTCTTGTCATCGTCACTCATGTCATACATGTAATGTCGCTTGGTGGCTAACATTTTCGCAAGATCGGAAGCAGCTTGTAATAAATTAGGCAACAGCCGAACTTTTTGCTCTTTTCGTTGTGATTCATTCAATTTTAAAATGTCTTTCAATTTTTTCTCTAATTTCTGTGCGGCACTAATGCATCTATTGGTATGACCCACTCTACTTGATCGCAAAATTGCTATAATTGTTAGCTTCATTATCCGTTTTAAATTTTCATTTGATAAATATGGATTCAATTTTAATAAATCATCTGTAGATTTAGTAGATAATAAAGTGCTAAATAAATATTCAAGCCAAACCAATGGCTCTTGTTTTGCCTCACGACGAAGTAGAAACATCAGTTTTCCTGAAAAATCTTTATCTTTTGATACACGAACATAAGAGCAAGCCTTCATCAATAAAGGAATTGCTTGTTGCACCATTTTTGCATCACGATTTCGAATATGTTGCAATTCAACATTCATTACCTTCATATAATCAATTACAGCTTGCACTTTGTCTTCACCGCCATGTAATTCAAAGATACTGTCAAATTTAATTGTGGAGAAAATATTCAATAATGGCATAGCAGCTTTATTTTCCATATTACTGTATTCCTTCATATCATTAACTAATCGATTCCAAAAAGCAGAAGCGACATGGGATTGCGCTGCTTCATGTTTTTGGATATCAAAAGGAAGCTTTGCTGAAATATTCGTCAACCCTCTGTCTGAACGGGACAAAATGGAAATATTTTTATTCTCTATTTCTGCTAATGGTGTAGTGGCCAAATTAAATAGATCTTTATCAGTAAATGACATTGTTTCAGCAACTTCGCTTGTAGATAAAGAAACGCCAGCTTCTTCACGGAGGAATTCAATAATCCCAGATCGCTCCGTTTCGTTGCTTAAATCTCTTATTCCTGTTGTAATGGCATTCAGCCATTGTGGCCCACCTCCAACAATTTTTTTAGCCCCATTAATAGGCATGTTATTCCGAAAAAATATGGTTGTTGGCATTGATTCAATTTTATATTTTTTGGCAATGGCTTCACATTCATCAACATCTACAACTAAAAATTTAACTGATATTGCATTTTTAGCAATTGCATGATATATTGGTTCAATCTGTTTGCACGGACCACACCATTCTGCCGAAAATTTCACTACAACTAATTGTCCGATTTTATTGCTTTTCTGCATTTCTTCATCAAAATGTAATTTTGACAATATTTCAATTGGATGATTCCATTTGATTAATTTTTGGCGAAGAATGTAATCTGCAGATCCAGCTAGCTGTTTTATATCCTCCACATTCATACCCTCTAAGCTTCTTTTCTCACATCGTAAATCACTAATTTCAGGCCTTCGAACATTATTAGCAAACATATTATTTGTTTCTGTAACACTTTCAACAACAATCTCTGATATAGGTTCTGGCAACTCATCATATGGTGCTTTTGGTGGATATCTAATCGCTCCACGTAATTTTTTAAATTTTTGAAACAAAGGTAAGATTTCATTAAATAGGTCAGCCAGGGGAGCTTTTGGATTTTTTTTATCAATCCAACCATTGAACACTCCATTCTTTGCATTATATCTACTGCCTTTAAACTTAGGTACATATCTACATAATCGACGGTTCAAAGAGAGAATATTTAAAATAGATGCAGGTATTGATTTGGTATGTCTATCTTTGAATAATTGCAGTAGCAACACTGCAAGACGATGTGATTCATATGAGGATGAATCTTGACTGCGATTCCCAATTTGCCACCCACTAAACCCGGAGCTTAACAGTTTACATTTATGCTCACCATTCAATAATTCATATATAAATAGAAAACCTAGTCTACTGTAAAATCCATCCATGTTTTCCCCTCTGGTCCATATTTTGTCAAGTATATCTAAACCACTTGAACCTCTCAAAGTCATTGGCGGATCATATTTAAAACTCATAATTTTTATTGTTGCTCCAAGGCCGTCTCCTAATATATGACGTCTAACGGAGGACACAGTATCACCTTTTTCATGACTCAGGCTATCGTCACTTCCAATGACATATATTGTCACACGTTCTCCTTCAACTGTACAAGTAACTTTTGCGGATCCACTTCGCCTGGCTTTTTCTAAAGTACGCATAGTTTCTTTTGAATATAGCCGCCACCCACTTTTTGTTTCATACATCCATATGCATTTATCAATATCATTCATCTCAGCATCCTTGCTTTCAATCTCCTTGACTTTCTTCACAGCTGCTTTTACCATGTATTCACGTACTTTTTCCATCAAGCTCCCATCGTCCTCCATCGTGACATCATATTGCATCCATATGCCCTCTTCATCCTCCAAGACTGCTTTACTTACAACTGCTGCCTCATATTTATTACTGCCTCTTAATTTGACTTGTACTTTGTCTCCAACTTTGAAAATTTTTTTCTTTGAAATTTGCTTTTGTGGTATCATCAAGGACTCGTCTTCCTCAAACCTTACAGTATATTTTCGACTATCTTCATGATACTGTTGTATAATTGCATTTTCGTATCCGTACCCTATCTTTCGTTTAGCTTGTACCAATTGATCAATTTGAAACTTTTGCTCTACTTTCTTATGTTCCTTCTCTTTACCTTCAGAATTTTCAGTCAGTTTCTTTGTAATAATTTTGCAACCAATTTTTGCAATAGCCTGTCGAACAAAATCATCTTGTTTATCAGCTGATATTTTTGAAATTTCTGATGGCAAAAGGCCACTTTTAAATGATAAATAATTTACATCAACTCCTTTCATCTCTGCCATCTCTGTTGCAATATTATTATCGCTGCTTTTCTTCAAAGAATCATCTAGTATTTTACTTTCGTCATCACCCAAGTCGTCTTCTGCAAAAGTGGCATCATTTAATATGCTTTTAGCCAAATCTTCATTTTTCATAGTTTCTTCTTCTACTACTACAAATTTATCTCCATCCTCCACTGTTGTTTCTTTAGCCAATCTAGATTCAGTAAATGTGTTATTTCTTGGAACAAAAAGTGAAAAATCTATCAATGCACTTGTACATACGATTGGAAAAACGTTGGAGGACTTTAATAATTTAAATATATTACCAATCGTCAATTCTGGTTTTACCATTTCGTTTATTGCTAATGTAAGTACCCCATTTTCTGTTATTGTGACAGTCAATGTATCTTCCTTCTTCCACAACAAAGACGAGTTGCTAGGAATTTCTTGGGCAATCTGCTTGCCGTTATGAAATATGGTCCCATTTGCATATATCCCAATAGAATTAATTGAATTTCCAAGACATGGTGGTGCGGTTGGGCCAAAGTTTGAAAATCTATCGGAACATAAGCCAATTCCATCGCAACTTCCATCTATTACAGGCGTATGTAACCACTGAATTGTGAATTCAGTTTTTCCAGCTTTTTTATCTATTGCATCACCAAATTTAACAGCTTCAACACTTTTACCAATTCGCTTTTGAAGTCGACCTTTTTGAGCATTTTCAAACATTTTTTTGTTTTGTAATATTTGTTTATCACGTTGCTCCTGCCCCTCTACAAGCCATTCGTCCTTTTCATTTTTAACAATCTTCCTTAATCCTCGTCTTCTAAGATGAAACGTTTGAC
>JACLAC010011311.1_pt1 | contig 22828 bp, 26 predicted proteins | sample 8027881 | NCBI WGS metagenome assembly JACLAC01 (sample SAMN15725517, study PRJNA655200) | protist metagenome | isolation source: fluorescence activated cell sorting (FACS) single amplified genomes of... | place: Spain: Blaines Bay Microbial Observatory, Mediterranean Sea | collected 2016-01-19 | reverse complement strand
ACGAATTATATTGCTTCTATGTCACGTATAAGAAATAGTTGTTCTTTTGCAACACACCAATTTTTTAATAACAGAAATTTTTGTTATGTCCATACTCCGATTATAACAACTAATGATTGTGAAGGAGCTGGCGAAACATTTACACTAACAAGCTTAAATTTATCTAAAATACCAACTAAAAAAGATAAAATTGGTAATAGAAAGGTGCAATATAATAAAGATTTTTTTGGTGAAAGAACAAACTTAACTGTATCAGGTCAACTTCACGTTGAATCATATGCTTTAGGACTTAATAGAGTATATACTTTTGGACCAACTTTTAGGGCTGAAAATTCTAATACTTCTAGACATTTGGCTGAATTTTGGATGATTGAGCCCGAAATGTGTTTTATTGATCTACATCAATTAATGTCTCTGGCAGAAAATTATGTTAAATTTTGTATCGAATATGTAATGAAAAATAATCATGATGATTTGATATTTTTTAACCAAAGAGTTTCTAAAGGTAGACTAAATATACTAAAAGATATCTTGTCTCAAGACTTTAAAAAGATTACATATACACAAGCTATTGATTTACTTCAACATGATTGGGAGGAAAATTCTAAAGTATACAATAAACCCAAATGGGGAGATGATTTAGGGAGCGATCAAGAAAAATATATAACTAAAAAACTAGGAACAACATTTGTATATAATTATCCAAAAAAAATTAAATCCTTTTATATGAAAAAAAACTCTGGAGAAAATAATGATATGATAACTGTTCAAGCAATGGATTTATTAGTTCCAGGAATAGGTGAATTAATAGGTGGATCTATTAGAGAAGACAATTATGATATACTACTACAATCCCTATTGGACAAAAATATATCTCAAAAAGATCTTCAATGGTATCTTGATTTACGTAAATTTGGTTCAACACCTCATGGTGGTTTTGGTTTAGGTTTTGAAAGACTTATAATGTTAATTACGGGTATTAGTAATATTAGAGACGCTATTCCATTTCCGAGATATCCTAAACACTGTATTCTATAAATAATAGGATTTATCTTGCGTAATTAATCAATATACAATATTCTGAAAAATAATTTTCAAGATATTAAAATGTCATAAAGTAAATTATTTATTTGAGAATAGTATAATGACTTCTCAAATCAATAATAAAAAAAAATTCAAAAAAAATGAAAATAAACAATCTCAAAATAACCTTGAAAAATATGGTTTTACTAATACAAAAGTTGCTGCTCAGAAAATAAATAGTGAAAATAAACAAAAGAAAAATATCGTGCTTGATTTAGAAAATTGTGCTAAATTAGATACTTTCGGTTTCACCTCAGAATAACTATCTGCAATTCCGGCATAAATATACATTTTGATTATGACTACATCTCATCGATTTTTTAATAAATTCGTAACTATTTGTGCGACAAAAAGCATTAGTTCTAACTATTTCATCGGATGGTATCGACTTTAATGATTTGCTCGACCTAGAATATATATTTCCCATTTTATCTAAAAATAGAAAATATCTTTAAATAAAATTTATGTCGTAATTTCTGTTAATTAATATAACCTTTAATAAAAAACATTTAAACTTTTTGGACGCGATGTCACTCTGATCGGTTGAGTTGAAATATTTTCACCATCAATGTCTAAACTCCCGGAGAAGGGTTCTATTTCAAATTCGGTTGTTTCGATATAATTAAGGTATTGTTGAAAACTACCATCTTCTAATCCTAGCAATATTTGTAAAAGCTGATATCTAGAACACGGCTGTAGCATATATGCTATTTTAATTTTACCATCATTAACTCCAGCATTTGGTGCTATAAATGATCCTGGGCTAGCATGACTTAAATTACTAGCTACAAAATATACAAATTCTCCTTCCACTGTTTTATAAACAATATTTTCATCGTTATTAAGAATTCTATATCTTAATTTGGCGCGGAACGTTTCTTTCCAAAGCAATTCCCATAAAGCTCCCAATGTAAATCTAAATTCTCCTAAAATTCTCATCCATTCTGTTCGGAGATCTAAATTTGAAAATATACCTAGTGATACAAATAAAAAACTTATCATTCTTTTTCCTTCTTCTAATAATTCTACATCCATTGTATCTATACTTTTTGGTTCAAACATTAATACAGATTGAAGTGCATTGTATAAACTATAATACTTATTTTGTGAATAAAGAATGGAAGACATTAATCCATTTCCCGAACCACAGGGTATATGGCCTATAGGAATATTTAAATTGTTATGGTACAAAAACTGGACAACATTGGATACTGTGCCATCACCTCCAATAATTAATATACCATTAAATTGGGTAACATTTTCGAGAGCATTATCACAATCCTGAATACTTTTAGTATGACAAATAGTATAGTAAATATTTCCCAATTTAGGTAATAGATGTTTCTCTAAAATATCTGACGCGTAACCATTACCACTATTATTATTCACAATGATTAAATATTGACTCATTACTATGTTATACATTTATATTTTCTTTTAAGTAATTGAAACTCAATAAAATTACTCAAATGTAAATTCTTTTCTAGTTATCCTGTTTTCCTTAATCATTTTCCAAATTCTGGAAGAAAAGCTTATCATTAATTGTATTGTAGCTTCTTTTTCTATGGGTTTAGATGGATAATGTTTGTTGAAATCGTCGAATGTTTCAAATCTCAAATCATCTAAATTCCTACTAGAATATCTAAGATAAAAAGGAGTTGGTGATTTTAATTCTGGAAAGAGACTTAAATCCTTTATATAAGGTAGTCTAAATTTCTTTGCTAATTCTAATTTAAAATCTGAAATCGAGGTTTGATCATTAACATCCATAGAATAGGACTTACTCTCAAACACTACAAATATTTGGTAAGATTCTGTAGACATTGTCGAATATTTAATCAATTATTAAAATATACATATTATCAAATTTTATTAATATGTTTCTATAAATAAATTAATAAAATTCCAATTTTTCAAATGGATAAGTTGCTATATAATCGCCATTTTTTCTAATTACATTATAGCCATAATTTTGTAAAGTCTGTTTGATTTCTTTTTTCTCCTCCTTTTTAAGGTGTTTATATTCTATCTTAATAAATAGTGGCTTAAATTTAGGAAATATTTGTTTAAAAATTTTAAAATCATGGCCTTCTGTATCAATTTGAAGAACATCTATTCTTTCAATATTGTGTTTTTTAACTAGTGAATTGACTGTTATTGCTCTAATTTTTTCTCTGACTACGTAGTCATCAAAACGTGATATTTCACTTTTATCTTTATGGAAACTTGAAATACCATCAACCCAACCTGGTAATTTTTCGCTTTTAATGATGTTTTTAGGAACTCTATAAATAAATTTATTACCATTCCTGTTTGATATAGCAGAATTTTCAAATATCAGCGCACTCTTATTACCATGATTTTTTTTTAACTGTTGGAACATATCATTAAGTGGTTCAACTAATATTCCTTTCCAATTATATTGTTGAATATATTTATACATATCATCATGTCTTTTCCCATCCATCGCTCCTATCTCGCAAAAAAATATATTTCCACTTAGTTTTTGATCTAATTTATCTAAATAATCCATTTATAATATAGATATAGATTATTTTACATTTTGTTATATTAAATTTACTTTTTGTTATTATCTTTTTTCTTTTTTTTATTATTTCTAGGTAATTTTACACCAAGAGTTCTTTCAATTTTTGTTATAAATGCGTTATTAGGTATTGCTTTTCCTTGTTCATAATTAGCAATAATATTTGATTTTACATTTAAACGCTGGGCTAAAGTTTTTTGAGTAAAATTTTTAGCACATCTTGCTTTTTGCATTTCCTTTCCAAAAGACATACTAACTTTTTCAATCTTAAATGTTTCACTCTCATTTTCAACCTTTATTTTCCTGCGTTGCTCATCTGATATAACATTTTTTTTATTAGTCACGACCGTTTTTTTTACATTTTTAATATTTTTCATTATAATAACCGGTTTCCAATCTTGGTGATCCATTTTATTTTATACGTATAAAGTTATTTATTGATCAAATTTTACTTATTATTTAATGCATTTTTCTTCACCTTCTTGTAGATAAATACAATTAAATTCACTTGGAATAGAATTTAATAAAAATTTTCCTAAAATAGGGTACTCAGTTACAATACTTTTAGAAAATTTTAATTCCCCATTTTTATTATACTTATATCCTCCACTATTATGTATAATTATTTTTCCACCTATTGATTTTTCTACCGCATATCTTCCATTAGTCATTGAATTATTATATGCTTTTGAACTATATTTTTTACCTTCTGTTTTTTCTCTTGATTTACCACTTTCTGTGCAACCAACGCATCTATATTTTTCTTTGTATGGACATTCTAAACCTTTTCGATGCTGATATATTAATAGACCTATCCATTTATTGTCTCCTGTAATTTTAATAAATGGTTCGTAACTAGAATAACAAAATCTTTTTAAACATGAACCTAATGTTATAGGCACATATAAGCTTAATTTCTTTTTATTTTGGGAACTTTCTAAATATGTTATCATTGATTTTTTAATCTTTGATGATTTAAATAATGATTTAGTTCTACCCATACCTGCTGTTACTAAATTAAAAAATCCACCTAAATTTGTATTCTCTAAAGTTTTAATTATATACTGATACATCTCCGAAAATTCTCTCGCATTTCCACCATCTACTGCTAAAAAAGATTTCGGAAAATTATTATTCGAATTATACAAAATTTTTATAATATTTTTAGCCCAATATGTTTTCCCTGAAGCACTTGGACCAAATCCCATTATAAGTCTGGAATCTTTATTTTCCATTTTTTTTATAATAAATTTATCGCAATCTTCCTTCCAGACACCTGTTAAGATATGATTGTTATATTCAAATACTAATTTAATATCTGGATCTATTGTTATTACACTGTTTGTTAGTAATCTTAGCATATAGGCTGTGGAATTTATTTCTTTAGAGATGAGCCGTTGTAAGTTTTTAAAACAATCTTTCCCACATGTTTCCCATTTTTTTTTTAATAATGTTTCGCATCTTTCTTTTGGATTTTTTTTCATAATTTCTAAATTATTAATAATCCTATTAGCTTCCGCTAAATTAACGAAATCATCTTCATGGAAAAGATTTGCTAAAAAATGTGTATTTTCACATAAATTTATACATCCGTTATTATATTGAATACATACTCCTTGTAAATAGTTTTTTTGCCATTGAATACAATTAAACCTTTTGCTACCTCCTATTTTAAGATATTGTTGTATTATACTTTTACCCAATTTACCATTTACATTAACTTTTCTTCCAGTTTTTGGATTTACAATAGTTGACCACATTTAATATATTACTATATAAAAATTTTTTCATAGATTTATAATGGTAGAAATTTTAATTATTAATATTTTGGTAATTAAAAAAAAAAAAATATAAAAAAAAAATTATATTATAAATGCCAATAATAATAGATGAAAATAATAAAATAGTTATAGTTGTTCCTCCTAAAAATGGATGCTCAACAGTCAGAATTACCTTTGGAAAAAGTATAGGATTATTCGACATGGTAATTATAGATGTAAAATTGCGGAATATCGTAAAAAAACATGCGAATGATAATAGGTATATTAAGGGATATAAACTATATTTTATATGTAGGGATATAGAAGAGCGTTTTGTCTCATTTGTCAACAATATTTTAAATAAAAGAATTACATTAAATAATGTTGATAGCAAAGCTTTCACGCAGAAAAATTGGATAAAATATTTAGAAGAGTATAGAAATTTTTCTTCAGTAGATATGTCACTAGAAACTGATATTAATTCGGTGCTAGAATATCAAAAACATATTAAATCAAAATTCAAAGGTCCAAAATCTAAATTAATTGATAAACATGGATTTTCTCAATTATATCTTATGGATCGATTTTTACGCCAATTTCCCATATTCACATATAATGACTTTAATATTATTAATATAAACAATCTTAAAAATTTATTAGCAAAGTATTATGGTAAGAATTATATGAAAAACAGCAATATTACTATTAATAAAAAAAGAGAAAAAAAATACACAATAAATAGAATATCAAATTTAACCGACAAAAGTCAACTCACAACAGATGAGAAACATAAAATACATGAATTATATATAGAAGACATAAACATGTTCCAAAAATATAATAGTGATATTGTTAAAAAATTGAAAGATAAATACTCTTTCCTTCATAAATATCAAGATAGAACAATTAATATTATAAATATGAATATGAATATGAATTTAGATGATAGTGAGTTAAGTAAATTAAGTGATTTCAATCCAAAAACTTATTTAGAGTTAAATCCTGATCTTAAAAACATAAAGTTTTGTGATGATGATAACCTTATGATACATTATGTGACTCATGGAAAATTTGAGGGGCGAGCATATAAATAATTTTTTTTATTACTTTTATTTACTTATGCGTTACAATCATTTATCCTAGAAACAACTTTAAAATAATGGAATAGTTTTACAATGAAGGAAATGTATAATTTAAGTAATTTATTTTGACCCATATAAATTTTTTTGATACCTAATTAATTTAAAATTTTATAATATGACTTTATAAATCTAATATAAATAAACTATATCTTATTCCTTCTGTTATCTGTGATACTCCATGAATTATACTATTATCATGTATTGTCATTGAGCCAAGATTCTGCTTAGGGATATGAATTTTACCATTAGACAGGTAAATAAGATCACCTCCCTTGTATTCTCTATGACTATTTAATGGTATTTTTAATGTTTTATTCGCATAATCCTTATGAAAATCAATAAACGATTTGTTTCCATATACTCTTCTTAATTTAATTTTACTAATATTATTTTGAAATACTTTTTGAATCTTCTCTAATTTATTATTTCCTATTAATTTTTGTAATGTTTCAGAAGTTATTTCTAATTTGAAATCTTGTTCATTATTATGATAATATCTATTAATGTAATCTATTAAATCTCTCCTATTTTTTCTATTAAATATATTATTTGTCATATATTGGAATGAAGCATCGCATTTTCCATCTAATTGCTCAATTATTTTATTAATTTCTTCTCCTTTTACATCCACAGATTCTTGATTTATTAACATTTGTTTATTGTCTATATTTTTTAATATAAATTTACCTATATCTTCTTCACTTTGGTTACTGAAAGTCCCTATATCTACCAGTTCGAGATCATACTCAACTTTATATTCTTTTAATTTCTTTTTTAAATTCTTTTTTTCTTTAATCAATCCATTAATTTTAAGTTCTGATTCCTCTAATTGTGATTCTAATATAGTTACTAATTTTTTAGTTTCCTCTAATTCAATTTCTAATCTGTTTTTAGATTTCTCAGTTATAACAAGTTTCTGTAATAAAATTTTATTTGACATAAATACTTTTACATAAAATGTTTGATTTAAGTAATTTATTTAAAAGCTTTCTTAAAAAATATAATTAAAATATATTTTCTGACATAATATATATGATTTATACAGATTGGGATAAAGAATTAAATACAAATTTTTCGCCTAAAGATGATTTTTTTAACTTTGTAAATTCAAAATGGCTCAATAATAATCCGATACCAGATGACCAAAATACTTGGGGTCAATTCAGTATTATCAATGAAAATAATAGAGATCGGGTTCGGGAAATTCTAGAATCTGAATCACAAGATCCAGTTTTCCAGCAAGCTCAAGTATTATATAAAGGATTTATGAATAAATCTGGCCAAACACATTTAGATTCAATTATCAAAAATATACGGGAAATTAAAAATTTAAATGAATTTAAAAAGGTATGGTTCAATCTTATATGTGATCAACTTATCGATAGTCCAATATCATATTATGTATATCCTGATTTGAATAATTCTGAAAGGAATATTTTATATGTATCAGTATCTGGACTTGGTCTTCCAGATAGAGACTATTATTTGCTCGATAAAATGGAAGAAAAAAGACTAAAATATAAAGATTTTATGAAAAGTTTTTACCCATCCACAATAGATTATAACGGTGTATTTGATCTCGAAAAAACACTTGCTTCATGGAATTGGACTAAAGTAGAAAAAAGAGATCCTAAAAATTATAATAATCCCACAAACTATGATGAATTTGTTGAAAAATATCCTAATTTACTTTGCCAAGAATTTTTTGATTTAGTAAATGTTCGAGGAGACACAATTAATATTTCCAATCCAAAGTTTTTAAAAAATTTTAATGAATTAATAACCGATAATAATTTAGACATACTTAAACAATACATAATATGGCGAGTTATACTTAATAACGCATCATTGGTAGATGAAATATATACGCAAAAATCATTTGATTTTTATGGTACATATTTATCAGGAATACCTATAATGAAGTCACCTTGGAAAAGGGCTATTTCTTTTGTCAATTCACAACTAGGAGAAATTGTAGGTTTAGAATTTTGTAAAAAATATTTTCCCGAATCTTCTAAGCAGAGTTGTTTACTTATGGTTGATTATATTAAACAGGAACTAAAATTTAGACTTGAAACAAATGATTGGATGACTCCAGAAACCAAACAAAAAGCAGTCACTAAATTAGAAAAAATAAGACTTAAGATAGGATTCCCAGATAAAGATGGACTTACTGATTACAGCACGCTCCGTTTAAAGTCAGGAATGACTCTATTTGAAAATAATGTCATCATGAATAGATTTGATGTCAAGCAACATTTTAGCGAATTATATCAAAATAAAAATAAAAGTAGATTTCATATGAATCCACATACAGTTAATGCGTATTATTCGCCTCTTAATAACGAAATTGTATTTCCAGCAGGTATTCTTCAATTTCCATTTTTTGATGCTTCATATAATATGATTGAAAATTTTGGAGGAATTGGAAGTGTAATAGGTCATGAAATAACACATGGTTTCGATGATCAAGGTAGAAAATTTGATGAAGATGGGAACTTAAATGACTGGTGGCAAGATTCAGATGCAAATGCCTATCAAAAAAAAACCGATTTAATCAAAGACTTATATAATTCTTTTCAAATATCGGATCAATATGTGAATGGAGAATTAACTTTGGGTGAAAATATAGCAGATTTAGGAGGAGTATCTATTGCTCTTAATGCCATGTTACGATATTTACAAGATTATCCAGAAAAAAATGATAATAAATATACTCCTATTCAAAGGTATTTATTTAGTTTTGCCAGAGTTTGGAGAAACCAATTAAGACATGAAGAGGAACTTAATAGACTTATCACTGACCCACACTCACCACCTAAATGTAGAGTAAATGGTGTATTAATGAACTTACCAGAATTCTATACTGAGTTTGATTTAAGTATAGGAGACAAATTATATCAAGAATCTGATAAAATTGGAAGTGTTTGGTAGATAAACACATGAACATGATATACCTCTCTATGAATTTTTGGATTTTCATACCATACAAATTGCGTTTGATCGTATAATTTCCATTCCTGTAATTCCAAATCTATATCTCCAGTTATCTCTTTATCAGATGGTTTTTCACCAATATACCACATAATATAATGTCCAGTATCTGGTGATACTTGATATGGATATTGATTTTCAACTAATTTGAATTCTTGTTTGATATTATTTTCTCCACTAACTAATAATTTACCTTCGTCATTCATGATAACTTTACCTCCAAAAATTGTATCCAATATATAATCTCTGAATGATTGATAATATTTTTGAACCGGAATCATATCTAGCATTTGTTTAGCCTGCATATTTTCCGATCTACGAACATTTTTACTTGATGGAATCCAATTATATTCACTATGTAATAAATCTAAATCATCACTATCACAACTAATCTTTGTTCTAAGTAACATTGAATCTTGATATTAAATTATTTATATTCATTAATATCAAAATTTATAATAAAATTATTTACTATATATTCCTATTATTGATGATCCTAAAATGACAAGCACTATTCCTAGTAATTGTTTCATATTAATAGGTGCTTGAAAAAACGAACAACTTATCAATGTTAGAAATAATATTTGACCTGTTGAAAAAACACTTCTGTTTAATCCGGGATTATTGTTAAGTTGACTACTTTTCCAATAAACTATGTTTCCTAAAAATATACATAAACCTATAAGAGACATATTTATATATTCTTTTGGAGTTATATTATCTAATTTATCTCTATTCATACATAAATACATTGCTCCTAATAATCCACCAACTATCCAAATTATTGGTGTAAATGTCATTATATCGGTTTCAATTTTAAAAATGTATTTAAATAGTATTTCTCCTATAACGAAAAATACCGAAGAACTTAGAGCAAGAAAATAAGGATTAATTTTCATCTTCTAATATACTATTCATTTTTTATTTTCATAACTACTTTGAATTAAAATATGAAAATTATTAACAATTGATTTTCCAGTATATCCATAAGAAAAACCAATTATACCACCTACTAAACTTGGTATAAGTATTTGTCTATGTATGGTTCGCTGAGTGTAGAATTCTCTCCATGAATTCCTATACCAATATTTTTCAATTATATCTCCAATAGCTCCCGTTAACAATACTAAAGATAAGGCTCCGGAAACTCCAAATAATGTTCCATATACACTTTTTACTATATGATGTTTCATATATATGTGTTTATAATATATCTTTTAAGTATTTACTTCAATAAATTTGCTACATTTCTACCTATTTTTCCAAAATTCATATATTTACTAACATAGTTTGGATCTCCTACAAAAATATCTGGAATTAAAGGTATCAAACTATTTGAATTATTATATTTTTTCAAACTCTTTTTATTTAAACCTAACTTTTCTGTCATTACCTCTTCATCAATAAAAAAATTTCCTGAAATACTAATATCTTGACTTAAAATCCATTCGGCAGCATCAGCTACTATTTCAGGTTTCCTACTTCCAGACATGCCCGCTTTACCAGCCAGCATATTGACAGCAGCAGTAGCAATAAGGGTTTTAGGCCAAAGACAATTAAATGCTATTTTATCTCTGTATTCTTCACTCATTCCTAACGCACACATACTCATATTATATTTTGACATTGTATAAGCAGTTCCTCCTAATTTAAACCATCTAGGATCTAAATCAAGAGGAGGGGACATATTAAGAACATGTGGTGTCTTGCTATTTAATAGATGCGGTATGGCATGTTTAGTCATTAAAAATGTTCCCCTACCATTAACCGAATGTATTAAATCATACTTTTTTGAATCAATATCCTTTGTACTGCTATTATCTATAGCACTAGCATTATTAATTAATATATCTATGCCTCCAAAATGTTCTACACTTTGGTTTACCGCATTTATTATTTCATCTTCTTCTCTTATATCTAATTTTAAGGCAAGTGCTCTTCCTCCCAATTCAATACACTCTTTAGCTGTATCGTAGATTGTTCCATCTAAATATTTATGCTTATCAACTGTTTTGGCCGCGATAATAACGTTATTACCATTAGATGCCAGTTTTGTTGCTAAAGATTTACCTATTCCTCTGCTCGCGCCCGTTATGAATATATTTTTACCTGTTATCATTACTATTTGATTGGATTTTATTTTTATATAGTAATAAAAATTGATTGAGAATAATATTTTAATTAAATTAATTGTATATGTTTCCTATAGAAAATATTACTACAGCACTTAAAAATAATTTATATTATCCTTTATATTTAGGTTTTCATGGTGATAATCCTGAACATTTTGATAGTTTAAAAGATATAACAAATAAATCTATTACATATGTTCCGAGTAACTTATGTATTATTCACATATTTAAACATGGTCAATGCGGATACAGTGATAACAAAGATGAAAAAAAAAATAGAAAGATTTTAAGTGACTCAAATTGGATATTTAATTGTTCACTCTCAGAGACTAAAAATCCCTTTAGGAAAAATGTTCATTTATATTTACCAGGAGATCCAATTTATAATCAGGAATTACAATGGGATTGGTCTTTCGCCGACGAACAAAGAAATACTCCTTATGATATATTCGAATTAAATCCTAAAAATCCTAATTTAAAATTTCAACAAATACGTAATCCCTATTATCAAAAACACAATATTTTACTCCATCCTACTAAAAAGGTCCGTTTTATCCCTGGGAGTAAACACATCAGTAAAATGCTTTATAAAGCTTGGAAAAAGAAAAATAAATTGGGTGAACGAAATGGTATAGATACTAATCTTAAAGATTGTTTAAATTATCTCTCCGAACATTCGCCTTCAAGAGAAGGGAAAATAAGGTTAGTATATCTATATAATTGTAGCCCTCACAATAATCAATTATTGAGGTATAATTTAAAATACTATTGTGAATTAGATAAAATAAAAATGAAACTAGATAAATTAGGGAGAGATAATTGGTCTAAATTCCTTAGAGAGAGTTCTTTAGGAAAAAGAATGACAAGAAGTATGAAATACAACACACCTAAACTGTATAATTTTACCGCTGAATTTATAGATGATCATTATGACGATGATGATGAATGTGAAAGAATTAAGCATGAGCATAATAGAGTAATTTGTGCTTATAAAGATGGAATTAATGAATGTATACAATTTTACACTACATTATCACATCGTAATTTGAATCAAATCTTAGAGTATCACAAAATAGGGAATAGAAATTTGCTCTATGGAGTAAGAGGAAAAAATAAAAAAATTAAAGCTAATAAACTTTGCCAATATTTATTTAGTCTTAAATAGGAGAGTATTCTCTAAATGTAAAACTGTATCTGGGTAAAATGTCATTTGATTTAGGTATTTCATGACTCCAAAAACGTTGACTTGAACCCATCATTATAAATAGTGATCCACTTTCAAGAGTAAAACTAAAATTCATATCCGATTTATTTTTATCTCTTTTAGATAATCTATTATCTATATCGTTATTTACTACTCTTTTAAATACTAAATCTCTTGAACATCCTAGTGATATTCCTACAATTACTGGTTCGTAACCAAAAGACATTTCGGTATCTCTATGTGGTTTAATGTAATCTCTTCCATCACGATATTTATTGATCAAACAACTATTAAAATTTACAGACGGAATAGAATACTTTTCTAAATCGAGTTTATTAGTAAATAGCTGAACCTTGTATTGTAATTTATCTAAATTTTCGTGATATTCACATGATTTCCATCGATCAAAACGTTGTTTCCATTTTTGACAAAAATATTTTCCATCTTTTTGAAACCATTTCTGTAATCTGGAAATACTTTTTTCACCTCTTTCATTGTCACTAAATTCATCATGTGATTCTAACCAATTTATTAAATTATATTGTTCCTCTGTGTTTAAAAAATTCGGAACATATCCAAATATACTGTTCTTAAAGCCATCTTCGTGGATAATTTTAAAATCCATAAAACAAAATTTATTATGTCAAATAATTAAAATATAAATATTTGAATCAAAATTATTATCTTTTTAAAATGTTTTATATTGATAAATTTGGTATTTTAGATATGTTTATTTTACCACCATTTTTTATATCAAAATATTTCATATATTTGGGTGATGTGGGTAGGAGTAATGGACTTAGTATTGGACTAAATGAATCATGTTTAGATAATCCTCTTGGATCTGTTGTCCATTCTTGCCAACATTCTTCTGAACAGAAATAATGAGGTATATTTCTACATATTGCTTGCTTAGTTAAAGGTTTATTACCAATAGAACCACAAAGTAAGTAAGAACATTCAATTTGTATATTTTTCCCATTGTCTAATTTATCCTCTGTTGTTATCTTTTTAATGTTATTCCAATATTGGGCAATTTTTTTTTTATGGTTTGATAATTCTATATCATTCTTAGATTTTCTATTAGTACATAAGCAATCCATATTAATATACAAGTAGTTTATAATTCTTTACAATCAAATTTAAATTTACTAGATGTCATTATCAGTATCTTTAAAATATTTTTCCACTACACAATTATTACAAATTTTTCTATCTCTGATATCTATTTTATTGATTAGGTAATTTTTATTACAACTATGACAAGTCTGTAATTTAGATTTTAAATAATATATAGCACATAAATTTCCCATTATGTAATATAATTATATTAATTATTTTAATTAAAATTTTGGTAATTCTTCCGATGGTGTTCTACCTGTTGATCTTTGTCCATGTATCATCATCCATTTACCGTTATTTTTTTCAAATACTCCTGTAAATACTGCTATATCATCGTTATCGACACCTTTATAATTAAATTGACTATGAGTAGTATAGCATGCAAAGGCCATATTACCTAAAACTTTTAATTTATTTATAGATACTAGTTTGGAAGATGTCATGGTAACATCTGGACTATTCATCATTTCGTCCCACTGTGTCATTGTTAACGGATTACCTGTTGGTCGTATAAACAAACATGCGTCATCCATATGTTGTCTTCCTCCAGCTTTATTATCTTTCATCGAAGTAATTTCTTGTATTATCAGACGTAGATCATCTTCGCTTGATGTATTTATATTTTGAGCTAAATTCATTTATAAATTATAATTAAAAATTATGTTTAAATAGTTATAATTTATTGTTTTAATAAATTTTCTACCTTTTCTTGAATTAAAGTAAGATTTCCAGAACTGGCTCCTGTCCAAGTTTCTATTTTATTTCCATTATACCAAATTTGAAATGTTGGCATACACGCTATTTCGCATATTCCAGAGACTTCTTCATTTTTATCAACATCTACTTTAATAAATTCAACCTTGCTATTGTTAACATAATTTTGTGCCAATTTCACAAAATGAGGACCAATCATTTTACATGGACCACACCATGTTGCTGTAAAATCACAAACTATTATTTTATCTGATTTCATTAAATTATCCCATTCTTGTTTATTATTTACATATTCTACATGATGTATAGTATTTTTTTCCAAATTAAGAGACATGTTATAATAATTATATTAATAAATAAACTTTTAAATAATTATAAGTTATTTTTTTTCCTCTTATACGCTTTTCCATTGTTACTCATCCATATTAAACCGTTATTAAGAGATGTATCGTCATTATCTAAATGAAAACCTTCTTGTTGCAATTTATCCTCTAATTTTTTTTCCACTAAATTTTTAGAATCATTGTCTGATTCATTATAATTCCTGTTATTAACTATTGGATTTTTAATTGATGATAATAAATATTTTGACCAATCATTGTATTCATCTGTTACCGAACCACCCTCAGACAGTTTATTTTTTATTAAATTTAAAATCTTTCTTGTTTCTTGAAATTCAGGGTTATTAACCCATTCGATATTGTCATCCATTTTTACAATTAATTTATCCATTTCTGATGGACTATATGATAGAGTATCTAAACCATTTCCCATTTATTTATAACTCGTTATATTTCTTTAATATATTTATTTTATTATATTAATGAATAAAATTATTAATAATAAAGAGTTAAAGTGGATATTCGTATCTGGTAAAGGTGGGGTTGGTAAAACAACATGTAGTTGTTCATTAGGTATACAATTATCAAAATATAGAGAAAATGTTTTAATTATTTCTACAGATCCGGCGCATAATTTAAGTGATGCTTTTGGTCAAAAATTTAATAGTAATCCAGGTTTAGTAAATGGATATGCTAATTTATATTGTATGGAACACGATACTTCTGAAAAACTAGATAAAATGGATGAAATACTTGGTTCAATGCCTTTTCAAGAACTTAAAACGTTTACAGAAATTATGAAAAGTATGCCTGGGATAGAAGAAGCTTTGGGATATATATCTCTAATGAAAAAAACTTCTAAAATGAATTATAGTGTTATTATTTTTGATAGTTCTCCCACAGGTCACGCTCTAAAATTATTATCTTATCCGGAAATGATTAAAAAATCCTATGAAAAATTAATTCAATCTCAATTTTCTTCTATGTTTTCAATGTTTGTTAAATCATTTACAAGTATAAACAACCCTGTTCAAAATAGACTAGATAAATTAATTGGAAAAATAAATTATATTAATGATAAATTAACTGATTGTAGTCATACTATATTTATACCAGTATGTATTCCAGAGTTCCTATCTGTTTTTGAAACAGAAAGAATGATTCAAGAAATATATAGAATGGGGATTGATTCAAATACAATGATTGTAAATCAAATTATAGACAATAATGGAAGCTGCTCAATGTGTGTTTCTAGAAAAAAAATTCAAAATAAATATCTTGATATGATTGATGCATTGTATACTGATTTGGACTTTGATATTATTTATTTACCACTTCAACAATATGAAATACGGAAAAATTCGGGTTTAAATACATTTTCTAAACTGTTATACACATCAGAATATAGTGATAATCGTGCTAATGAAAAAAAATTAGATAAAATATTAGATGATACTTTTAATGATATTATTAAAAATAATATGGAATGTTAAATATTTAAAATTATTTAAAATTTATATTATCTTATAAATTATGGCTTTTTTATCTAATTTAAAAGATAACATATTACATAATTGGTCTTTACTACTATCAGTTATTTGTTTACTAGTATTTACTTCTATTGACTATATCCTTTATGTTAATTGGATAGATAGTATGAAGAATTATAATTGGTATGCTGGATCATTTATTTTCCCCCTCATTGGTTGTTTATTTTTTTGGATACCAACCTGGTATTTAATGTATGTTAAAAATTTTGAATTTATAGGAGAAAGAAAAATTCCTCAAAAAAATCTTTTTTATATTGGGGCGTTGGATTCTCTTAATACTATTGCTGGCACTTTAGCAACACCATTTCTTACAATAGTTACGATGACTATTACCGATAAATTAGTATTGCCATTAACTATGTTAGCATCTTATTATATTCTAGAAAGGAGATATTCTAAAACCCATTATTTAGGTGTTTTCCTAACTATTTATGGAATAATGGAAGCATTTGTGCCAGATTTTAAGGGACATAGGGATAATAATTTTTTATGGTTATTTATTTATGTTTTAGGAATATTACCTGGAGTTGCGTCGTATTGTTGTAAAGAAATTTTTCTTAAGGATAAGGAATATAACTATAATATATGGTGGCTAAATTCGTGGATTTCTACATGGCAATTATTATTTGGTTTAATAACTTTTCCAGTTATGTTTATTCCTCTCCCCCCTCCAATAGGAAATAGAATAACTATCAAAGAAGTTCCCCAATACTTTATAAATGCTACTAAATGTCAATTTGGAGGTATTAATTCATTAGAAGGAGATAATTGCGAATATAGTTTACTATTATTCTTTTTTTACCAAGTTATCAACACTTTAATTAATATATTAATGTTTCAAATTATTAGACAAGGTAGTTCTGTTATATTTATAATAGTTAATGCTTTAAAAACACCTATTACATCATGGTTAGGTTCAATACCTCAATTGGCTGGTAAACATGCTCAACCAATTTCTGTCGCTGACCTATTTTCTTTTATTATTATCTTTGTTGGTACTTTAGTATACAATCATGAAAAAGAAATAGATATTAATAAACCTATTATTGACATTGATAGACCCCTACTTAATCATGATAATGATGAAGATGATGAAGATTCTGATATATTATAACATATAAACCTGTATTAATTTAAAATAAATATCTAATTATATATTATAATGACAGTAAGTAGTAATTTATTAGCAATTCAGAGAACAAAACTCGCGAATCAACGAACTTATTTAGCATATATGAGAACTGGATTTGGTATAGCATCTATTGCTGGATCATTCAAAAAAATGTGGATAGCCGCATTTGGAGTTGTAATGATAATAGGAAGTTTAATGCAATACTCTCTTATTAATAGTAAATTAGATGCGGAAGAAGACCCTAATAATTCTACCATGGATATGGTTCCTATAATTTATGTTGTTTTATCACTTGGAGCTCTTTATTTACAATGGAATAAATAATTTTGCCTAATAAGATATATATATAATATATAAAGTATGTAGCGAAAATAAAATGATTATTGACAATTTTATAATTACTTAGATTAATTAATAATATATTATGTTATAATTAAATTATGTTATTTTTTATTTCTCCACCTTTTGGAAATTATATAAATTTACCTTATACCATACCTATAAAAGGTAGTTATACACTTAAACCTCGAACAGGACTATTTAGTCAAATATGTAAAACATTAAGATATTCTTTTCATCACGGGGGATGGGTTAATAAAATAGGGTTAAGAAATCCTGGAATCGATTATGCTATTAAACACTATAACAATAATCATATTGTTAGTATAGCTATCATGAAACAAGATGAAATATATAAATTTCTTGATAAAATACCAGATGAAATGAATTTAGAAATAAATGTTAGCTGTCCAAATACAGAACATAAACTTATCAACAAAAATATACATTTATTTCTTAATCCAATGAGAAAATGGTGTATTATTAAATTATCTCCTCTTATTGATCATAAATTAATCGATAAATATTATCAACAAGGCTTTAGACAGTTTAATTGTGGCAATACATTACCAGTTAAAGAAGGGGGACTTAGTGGAACACATTTATTTCCATATCATTCTAAAAATATAAGTTATATAAAAAAAAAATATCCAGATTCTGTAGTAATTGGAACTGGAGGTATTCGTTCATGGAAAGATGTTGTAAATTACCAAATAAATGGCGCGGATCATATCTCAGTTTCTACACTATTATTTAATCCTGTTAAATTTTTAATGCTTTATATTAATTATTATTCCAATTTAAAATGAGGAAATTTTCCTGTTAATTCTCTCATTCTAATATGCTTTATATTTTTGTAAAATTTTATTTTTTGACTATAATATTTTTTCCATTTTCTTTGAAAAATTTTAAGTCCATATGTTTTAGGGATACATAGACTATAATTTTCTATATTATAAATACTTACAATTTGTATATTAGGTTCAATATAAATTGGATATCCATCATATACTGATACATTTTTATAAAATGATTTTATTCGATCTATAATATCTACACCTTCACTGTAAAATTCTTCTAAATTCATGGTCATTTCATTGAGATAATGTCCATCTGGATTAAACTCATTATTACGATATCCATGTATAAATTTATTATAAGGTAAACATATCGATAACTGTAACATTTTCTAAATTATTTTAATTTTTTTGACAAATTATTTTTATCAAATTTTATTTTGAGTTACTAAGTTTATTTATATAAATATAATATATATGAGTATTGAATTATCTGAATTTCAAAAAAATTTAGTGAGATTATTTACCGCAGACGATGAACAAAATACAATTAAAACTTACGACTTTACATCAAGTGATATAAGTTCTATTTTTATATATTTAGGTAGTAATGGTTATGGTGAAGAAAGTTTAACAATAAATTCTGCGGATACATTTTCCATAAATATTCCATCCTATGAAAATTTTGACATATCCAATAACAACAACAACTCATTCACTATAAAAATAAAAGATAGTGTTGATAATATTTCCTGGCAATATTTAATTAGTGATTTTTATATTACACCTTCCATTGAAAATCAGAAGTTTACAATTAATGCGGAAAGCAGCTATGATGACTATTATACTTCTATTGAAGATGATGACGTAAACATATACATTAAACAAAATGATGCTAATTTACTAAAGGACTCGATTTGGGGAATTTTTGAAAATTCATTTAATTTATTTACACTAGACAATGGTATTGAACATGAAATAGAAAGTTTAAAATTCACAAGTAGTAATATCAGCGATGTTTTAATATTTTTAGCAGGAAACGGTTATAATGAGGAAACTATTACTATAAGTTCACTAAACAATTTTTATATAGTTGATTTAAAAGAAAATGATAATTATAACTATCAAATAAATGGCGAAATAACACAATTAAATTACGTAAAAAGTTTATCTATAATAATAAAAAGCACTTCTGAATATATATGGAATGATTATACTAATAAAATTAGAATAAGACCTGGTATTGAAAATCAGAAGTTTATAATAAATGGTAAAACAACCTATGATGATTATGATTATTTTCCAGATGACTTATATATTTTAGTTAAACAATCAAAAGTAATTCTACCAATTACCAAAGATGATACAAAAACCATTTTGTCGGAATATCAAATTATATCTGATACAGAACCAGGAACGGAATTTCAAAAAATATTTCCAAACTTTGGAGAAAGTGGAAATTTTGAACAATCACTTTTTTTTACTACATCAGCAGATTCAGTTAAAAATGTTAAAATATATTTAGGAGGTAATAATTGGGGAGGAGAAGATATTGAATCCATTGAACTGATTAAAGAAAACGACTTAAATTTCCAAAAAAATCTTAATTTATCGGGTTACATTAACGAATTAGATAAAGATACACAGTCATTGTATAAAAATACATATGAAAATTATTATACTCTTGATAGTAATAAAATTACTTTACTAGGTAATGGTCCCGATAAATATTGGCATGAGAATACATCAAAAAAGAACCCACCTATTCAACTTAAAATAGGTGATAAGGAAGATGCGTGGACTCTATTAAAAAATACACAATATAAATTAATCGTTAAAACTACATATGATGACGAAAATAGTGATATTTTTATTTGCGTAAAGCAGGAAAATTTAGTTGGAATTGAAACAGTAATTCATCAATCAATAGAACAAGAAGATAAATCTAGTATTATAAATCCTAGTGTTGAAAATGGTTGGTCGAGTTCATTTAATACTATATATACTAATTTGGTAGATAATTTAATTAATTCTTCATTTGTCTGGTCATATCAACCATTATCAAATAGTGATATTTCCGTTTATTTAGGAGGAGATCAATCAAGTAATAATGCTTTTATAGAATTTTATAATGATTATACATTTAGTAATCATACAGAAATTGATAAAGCAGATACCATAAAGAAAAAAGATTTTTATACTTATCAAGAAATAAGAGGAGTTAGTAGAATATCAATTGATAGTTCATCAAATACTTGGTTGGAAGATATAAATAAAAATACTAATATAACAATAAAATTAGTAGATTCAAATGGAAATAATATCAATGGTAATCCTAATGAAAATAAATATATTCGATTATTTAATCAAGGAAGAAAAAATATTTTATTAGCACTCAAACAGGATGGTCAGATACTTAATATCAACCCTGTCTTCAAAATTGATAAAGATATTGGACAGAATGGACAATGGCTCAAATTAAAATCTGGATGGCAAATGTTTTCAGTATCTGATGAATATGATGGATCAAGCTTATCACAGTTAAAAGAAAATGGTTTAAATTACCAGGATAATACCTGCTGGACTTATAATAATGGTAATTATATAAGAATTTCTGAAACACAAGAATTATCTAAAAATAATGGATATTGGATAAAATTGAATCAAAATCAATAGAAAAAAAGTGAGTACTTAAAAAAAGATACCTTTTTGCAAAAAAAGTACAATTAAATTTTTTTTTTTCAAAATGAATTATTAAAAATAAAAAAAACCCCCCCCCCTCAAAATTCACACTTTTTTTTTGAGGAGGGAATTCACACTGTGTGAATTTTTAAAAAAACCTCCTAAAACAGTAAAATTCACACTAAATTAATATATTAACTTTAGGTAACAATTTTAGGCTTTAAAAATTTCACACTTTTTCACACAAAAATTCACACTTTTTCACACTTTTTCACAAAAAACTTCCTAAATTACAATAAATACTTTTGAAATTAACAAGGAAGAAAAGGAGTATGAAATAGCCTTTGTGGAATTCACACTTTTTCACACTTTTTCAGAAAAATAACTAGCTAAATTCACACTAGTTATATACATTATTAATAATGAGCTTAAGCTGATATATATTAAGAAAAATAAAATTCACACAAAAATTCACACTTTTTCACACTTTTTCACACTTTTTCACACTTTTTCACACAAAAATTCACACTTATTTAAAGATTAATTTCTAACTATATATAAACATGGTAAAATATCAATGCCCACGTTGTCATTATTCAACCAATCATAGGACTAATTTAAAGACACATTTAAATCGTAAAAAAACATGTAAAAATAACTTTGACTCCTTAAAATCCATTGAGTTATTAAGAGATACATTTAAAGGAGACATTAAGCAGTTTATTATAGACGAAAATGGCAAACAAAACAATGAACTCAAAAATTCAGTAAATTACAGTAAAACTACTGCGAATTACTGTAAAAACCCTGAAAATTACTGTAAAACTACTGCGAATTACTGTAAAACCCCTGAAAATTACTGTAAAACCCCTGAAAATTACTGTAAAACTACTGCGGATTACTGTAAAAATACTGTCAATTACTGTGAAAATATAAATTCAAATGAAATTTCAATAAATAGTTTAGAATATAATCAAGAATTTGAGTCTGATGAGAAAAATAATTTAATTTGCCAATATTGTAATAAAACATTTACTAGAAAAGAAAATTTAGAAAACCATTTAAAAAAAAGTTGTAAAATGTTGAAAGACTTTAACAATATTTATACATATGATGATAAAACATTTGGAAGAAATATATATAAAAATTGGGAAAATGCGGGTGATATTTATATAATTCAGACGGATTATATTAATGAAGACCATTATAAAATAGGTATAACAAAGAATATTAAAAAAAGAATGGGGAATTATAGATGTGGGAATAAATATGAGCCTAGATTACATTATTA
>JACLAC010009813.1_pt1 | contig 22840 bp, 16 predicted proteins | sample 8027881 | NCBI WGS metagenome assembly JACLAC01 (sample SAMN15725517, study PRJNA655200) | protist metagenome | isolation source: fluorescence activated cell sorting (FACS) single amplified genomes of... | place: Spain: Blaines Bay Microbial Observatory, Mediterranean Sea | collected 2016-01-19 | reverse complement strand
CAACAACAAAGATATCCGGTCGCCCGCTGCCAGTTTTTGAAGCGCACGACTGACCTTCTTTCGCCCTTTCACCGCAACAGGTCCGCTCGGTCTTTCAGTGAGCGACTGAATGCTGAGCTGTACAGTATTACTCAAATAGCTTTCCAGGCTTTGTTGCCTGCTCCATAACTGTCGAACTGAGTCTTTGCGCCAAACGCAATTCCCATTTGACCGTCGCCAGCCTGGAACATCTTCCAGTTCGGGTCGTCGCCCTCTGCCGACACTCCTGTAACATTTCTCACCGTCGCCAAAATCAGAACCGCATCGTTGCCTGTCAGATTCCAATCACGGCGATAAATTGCACCGGGAAAAAGCGACGGGGCGTAGTCGACCGACATCACCGTCTTCTTATGCGTTTCGCAGTGAAACGGGAATCCCGTCCGCCTTACACGGTCTCCGTAATTCGTCAGTCGCTGACGCAGCGATCCGTCCTTGATCTGCAAGAAACCCGGATTTAACGATTCCCAGTCGTCGCCGTGGTACAACGAATCGTCTCTTGCAAAGTCATCGACAATTGTCATCTCTGACGCGACAACCTCAGCCGAAGCCGTATCGCTAACCATCGCCAGCAACGCAGCAGCAGCCGACAAATTAAGAAATTCACGCCGCTCTAAGTTTGATGAGCGATCGTTATGATTCATGAATTTCCGGGACCTTCGTCATGGTTGATTAAATGCATCAAAACTCGCTGGTATCAACAGAACTCTAATCAGGCCATGCACAATTCAGAAGCTCCCACGCCCGTACACTTCCTTCAATGGCCCGAGACAGTTTGAATACCCTGTGTGAAGCCCGAATCTGGACGCCTCACATTGAAGTGAACTTCTCATCATACACTTTCGTGCGGAGATACCGACCAGCAATGCCGCAACGTGGACGTCATCCCTGTTCATTGCACAAGTTGCTGTCGTTGAGCTTCGTTCTGGCCACTGCAGGATGCGACGCGACCGCTCCGGCATCTCCGGTACTGCTCGTCGAGCAGGTCAACCACTGGGCAATGCCGTCGGCCGGTGCAAAGATACCTGCACCACGAGGACTAGCTTTCGACACAAACGGAGATCTCTTTGTACTCGACGATGCAGGCCGGATTCTCGTATTCAATGTTGACGGTAAACTGAACCGTCATTGGTTCATGCCTGAGTACAAAACAGGAAAACCCGAAGGCATCTGCCTGTTTCACGACGGGCGAATCGCCGTGGCAGACACCCACTATCACCGCGTCGTTTTCTTCAACCGTAAGGGCAAAGTTCTCTCAATGCACGGCGAGCATGGTTCCGAATCGGGGCAGTTCATTTACCTTTCGTCGCTTACTCAGGATGCAGTGGGGAATTACTACGTTTGCGAATATGGCGGCAACGATCGCGTGCAGAAGTTTGACGTAAACGGGAACTCACTCGCTGTATTCGGAGGATTCGGCACGGGCGACGGACAGTTTCAACGCCCCATGGGAGTCGTTTGGAAGGACGGCTCGATTTACGTGGCCGATGCGATCAACAATCGTATTCAGGTTTTTCAAGATGACGGTCGCTTTGTCAGAATCCTCGGTGAAGAAGCCGGCATCCCTCAATTACACTACCCTTATGACCTGGTCGGCGGCCCAAAAGAGGATCTATTTGCCATCGAATATGGCGGCAATCGAGTGACACGGTTGAACCTTCAAGGAATGACACTGGGGACTTACGGGACATCCGGACACAATATCGGTCAATTCTCAACGCCGTGGGGCCTTGCCGTTGATCAAAGTGGCCGGATTGTCGTGGCCGATACTGGAAACCGACGTCTTGTGGAGCTGCATCGTTGAGACTCTTCGGCAGCTTTCTCGCCGTATTTCCGGCACCACACCGGCCGGTTCAAGTACGCGACACTCTGTCGCTGGTGCTGTTCCTGACGATGTTTGGCGGCAGTTGTTTCCTGTTGGAAACTCTCAACAAAGTACTGTTCGTTCGGCCGGAAGCGTTTTTCCTGACCGCAGTTATTCTGTGGTTGTGGTGGTTATTTCTGGCAGGTGCGACCGGTCTGTCACCGGTGCGAGCACAAACGGCGTTGTGGATTCGCTTCGTGATGGCCGCCGGCTTCATCGTTGTACTTGCTGAACCGAGGGCTGTTCGGACGCGCGAAATCCTGTCAGTCGTCTACGCGGTCGACGTGTCAGACTCCATCGGACAACAGGCTGTTGATTCAGCGTTGGAATTCGTCGCACGGCAAGTTTCAGAGAAACCGGCAATGGACGAAGCCGGGCTCGTCCTTTTCGGGGCCGAGGCTGTTGTCGAACTACCGCCCCGCATCACGTTCCCCTTCGACGGCGTTGTTACTTCGCAGGTTCGCCGGGACGCGACCGATCTGGCGGAGGCACTCTCGCTATCGGGGGCGATGATCCCTGCTGAAAATAACGGAAGAATCGTTCTCATTTCTGACGGAACATCGACCGAAGGTAACGTTGCAAAACGTCTTGACGAGTTGAGTTCACGAAGCATTGTCGTCGATGTCCTGCCCGTCAACTATCGCTACGAAAACGAAGTCTGGGTGGAGCAACTGGAACTGCCTCAACAGGCGAACCTGGAACAGGATTATGAAGCGTCGGTGCTGGTGTCGTCGCTTGGCGAAACCGTCGGCAAGCTCGTTCTACGTGAAAATGGCAGAATCCTCGCAAGCAACACCGTGAACTTGAAATCCGGACTGAATCAGTTCTCGCTGCCGATCCGAGTCGACAAACCAGGCTACTACGAGTACCAGGCAGCCATCGAACTTGCTGACGGAGAAGACAACCTTTCTCAGAACAACACCGCGGAGAACTTTCTATTCGTTGAGGGCACTGGCCGAGTTTTAATCGTGACTGCTCCGGGTGGCGATCCCCGCGAATGGCAACCACTTTTCGACTCGATCAAAAGAGACGGGCGTATCGTCGAGCAAAAAACCGCGTACGGCTTTCCCGACAGCACGCTGGCGTTGATGCCGTACGATATCGTCATCTTTGTCAATGTCCCGGTGAATGCTTTTGTACCTGCTCAACTGAGAGCTTTGCAAAACGCAGTCCGCGACGTGGGGATCGGCTTCCTGATGGTTGGTGGCCCTGAGAGCTTTGGTCCGGGTGGCTACCACCGGAGTCCGGTCGAAGAAATCCTGCCAGTTTCAATGGACATCGAACAACAGGAACTTCTGCAGAAGGGCGCATTGGTCATCATTCTTCACACGTGCGAATTCGCCGACGGCAACACGTGGGGAAAAAGGATCACCAATCAGGCCATTCGAGTCCTGTCAGGACACGACGAAGTGGGGGTCCTTCTCTTTGACAACGAAACGAACGCCGAGCAGTGGCTGTTTCGTCTGACGCCCGCTGCCAACTTCCCGCGTTTGGTGACGCTCGTTAATCGTGCCCGCATTGGTGACATGCCGACGTTTGCAACGACGATGGAAATGGGGTTGGCCGGGCTGGCACAATCCGATGCAACGATCCGACGAATGGTCATAATTTCAGATGGGGATCCTTCAGCGCCAACGGACAATCTACTTGAAAAGTTTCTACAGGAAAAAATTGCGGTGTCGACAGTCACCGTCTCTCCGCACGGCGAGTCCGACAGAACATCAATGAAACGCATCGCCGATGCCACGGGCGGGACAGCCTACACACCCGACAACCCGGCAGAACTTCCGTCCATCTTTGTTAAAGAAGCAAGGACTCTGAAACGTTCGATGATTCAGGAAGGCACAATCTCGCCGCGGCCCGGGACTCCTTCATTACTGCTGCTCAGTTTGCGAAACTCACCACCTCTTCATGGTCATATTCTCACTGCGTTGAAGCCTCGTGCGGAGTCAGTGCTGCTTGCACCGATCGATGAATCTAACGCGGCACTTTCAGACACTCCACCCGCTCCACTATTAGCAAGATGGAAGTACGGACTCGGGACAACGTCCGCATTTACTTCCGACCTCACAACGAGATGGGGACGCGACTGGGTAACGTGGGACAAGTTCGATTCAATCGTGTCGCAACTACTGACAAGTCTTTCTCGAGTCAGAAAACCGACGCAGCTTCGACTCTGGACACACTTCGCCGGTAGCGAAGCAGTCATCGTTGCGGAAGACTTCGCCGAAGCATCACACGATCTCAAAGGAAGCTTCGCCGAATTATCCGTGATCATCAACGGGCCGGATGACTTCTCCGAAACACTGCGTCTTCATCAGATTGCCCCCCGGCGTTACGAAACTCGTTTACCACTCCCAAACCAGGGAAAGTACCAGGTTATCGTTCAGGGAACCGGCAACGATCGAACTGAATCAGTGACGGGAGGATTCATCGTGTCGTACTCTGCAGAATATCTCCGGTTCCGATCCAACCCGATCATGCTGAAAGAAATTCAGGAAAAAACCGAAGGGAAAATTCTACAAAACGATAGTCCATCCGAGTCAGTCTTTGGCGAGCGACTTCCCAGGTCCTCTACTCGGCCGATATTCGACTGGTTGCTGATTTTTCTGGCAATGTTGCTGCCAATTGACGTCGCCGTCCGACGAATCTACTTCGACTGGACAAATATAAGCAGACTGGTGTTTCGAAGTCGCGACAAACAGGACCAACAAACCACGCTCGAGTCGCTTCTTCAAACGAAGCAAGAAACGGTCGCCCAACTGGACGCCGCCCGAGCGGTATCGACGACACAAACGCAGACCGACAAAGCATCTTCAAAGCAGCCACGGAACGCGTCCACCGGACAACAGTTGCCAGTCAGACCCAGCACCCCAGAAGCCAGTTCAACGAAGACGACACAGCCCGACACCACACTTGCAAAATTGCTTGCAATCAAGCGTCAGCAGCAAACTGACGGCGATAGCCAATCCGCATCAGACTCAAATTAGCATGGAGGCTTGCTCCAACCTGCAGAGCTGTCCAATATCACAACCTCTCATGGCATCCTGCTGCATTCAAGCATCGCAATGATGTTTCTGAAAGAAAACTCTGAATGACAAGCCACGAAGAACAACTGACCGAAACAAAGACCTTTCGCGATACGTTCGACCTTCTGCGCGACTCGATTGCCAGGACCATCGTTGGGCAGGATCACGTTGTTGAGTCAACGCTGACCGCGTTAATCTGCGGTGGAAACGTTTTGCTGGAAGGAGTTCCAGGACTCGGCAAGACAGAACTCGCTAAAGCCGTGTCGCAGGTGCTGGACCTGGAATTCCGCCGAATTCAATTCACGCCGGACCTCATGCCAGCAGACATTCTTGGCACGAACGTAATGTCGACCGATGATCAGGGACGCTACAGCGTCGAATTTCGTGAAGGTCCGATCTTTACTCAACTTTTACTTGCCGACGAGATCAACCGAGCAACTCCCAAAACTCAGTCAGCACTCCTGGAGACCATGCAGGAAGGCACGGTCACCGTCGCCGGGACTAAGAGGACGTTATTGCAACCGTTCTTTGTGCTGGCAACGCAGAATCCCATCGAACAGGAAGGGACATTTCCGCTTCCTGAAGCACAGCTTGATCGATTTCTCTTCAAAATCCTTGTCCCGTACCCCAATCGCTACGATCTGAATCGGATTGTCGAGCGGACCATCCTTCAGCAACGTCACGAGCTTTCAAGCATCATCGACGCGAAATCTATTTTGCAACTTCGCCAGTGTCTGGACAAGGTTGTCGTTGCAGACGCTATCCGCGATTACGCGGTGCGTTTGGTCCTGACCACACACCCGAAGTCAGACATCGCGACAGAGCGAGTCCGACAGTTTGTACGCTGGGGCGCAAGCCCGCGTGCAGCCCAGGCACTCATCAAAGCTGCCCGCGTGCGGGCACTCACATCAGGACGTGCTCACGTCGCGTTTCAAGATATCCGGCGATTCGCTGCCGAAGTGCTACAACACCGAGTTCTCCTGAATTATGACGGCATGGCCGACGGCATTCGGATCGAGGAACTCATCAAAGAGTGTGTCGACAGCTTGCCTGAAGACGATCCGATTGCATCCTGACTCAACACCGTAATGCTGAAACCAAACGAACCAATGATTGAGTCTCGATCGAGCACTCAGAACATACTGCGACTCTCAGCGTCTTCGATTATCGATTTCGCGCTACCGCCAGCCTGCGCCTTCTGCACACGAGACCTGCAGAATGATTTTGAAGCCACGGTCGACGGAATATCGTTATGTGGTCGTTGCCGGAAACAATTCACGAGTGACGAACGCTCGCCGTGTTTTAGATGTGGCATGCCTGTCGGTCCGCATGTCGACACTCAGGATGGCTGCTCGGAATGTAGACATCGTGACTATCGATTTTCCCAGGTGATTCGACTCGGTGTCTATGACGACTCTTTGCGAACCGCTTGTATTCGAGGAAAATCAAGAGGCGCTGAGGCTCTGGCCGGGGCGATGGCTGCGTTACTTTGTAAGAAGCTTCAGCAAGAACTGGCAGAATTTGCTCCGGACATCATCGTGCCGGTTCCGCAATACTGGCTGCACTGGTTTACCCGTCCTCACCACCAGGCCCTGACAATAGCTGAGGTGCTTGGCGAGCAATTAAAATGTCTGTGTGACGAGCGTCTGGTGCGAAAAACACGCCGGACAATCGATCAATCCAGCCTGCCTCGGGCAAAACGGCTCACAAATCTCAAGCAGGCTTATGCTGTGCAGACTAAACACAAGCTGAAGGGCCAGCGAGTCCTCATCGTAGACGACATCCTGACGACAGGAACAACTTCCAACGAACTTGCGAAAGTGCTTCGAAAAGCGGGAGCGAGTGATGTCGCAGTTGCGGTAATCGCCGTCGTTCCATAACTGATCTTGAGCAACGACAAGGGACGAATCAACAGTCAGCAGCAGCTTGATGTGAGCCCAATTTCCACAACACGACCGACTCGGGATTCGCTCGCACGTTACACCAGTAAACTGGTAGCTGACCTTTAATGATCGAGTTGAAGTTTGCGTCGACCGCGGTTGGTTCCGACTCTGACGGAGTCGAGGATTCGCGTGGCACATCGACCGACTTGGCAAGCACGATCGAGTCCACTTTCCATTGGGTCGCAATCCAGCCAGCAATCGAATCGGAAGTACAATCCCATCCGACAGGAAGCGACTCCCGCGTATCGTGATGCAACTCATCCAGAATTGATCGTGGCACAAGAATCGAGACCCCACCCTTCAATACATTGTTGTCAGCCGATCGGTGATCAACCACCAAATCCGCGTCAGCAAGCAGGTTCGCCAGAAGTGCTGCCGTGAGAGACATCGATTCGATTGCCAGCCAATGCGCTGCTTCTTCGCCAAGTTGATGGATCAAGTCCCAGTTACGGACAAGTCGCGCGGCTTCACCACCGCCCGCAACCACAAAAATCCGATCTGCATCCAACGCGGCAAACATTTTTCGTAAACGCATGGCCAGATCTGGAAGCGTCAGGAGGCTGCCTCCTACTTTCACAATGGAAATTTTCATTCGACGTTCGCATCCAATCAAAACGTAACCATCTCCGACAAATCAAAAACTCACTCTATCAAAGAGTGAAGGCTCGTTGCTCCGTTATCAACGACTGTCCTGCCTGCTGATCCGCAAAGTAAGTAATTGGCGAGAAATCGATGTAAACTGCCTAAATCTAATCATCCGAGAATTCGCCGCACATCGCACGATGAACAATAGAAAGCCGTCGACGAGCCTGAAACGGCAGGCTAAAGTGAGAAGTCAAAGTGACTTCACCAGTTCTCCACATACCGCTAACACCGACACCCTGCGTAACCTGGCAAACATGCGACAAGGTGAAATCATGTTGACAATTACGGGCCGTAGCGTTTTCGAGTCATGTTTGAACATAATTTCGGATCGTGCGAAATTCGATAATTTAAGTTAGACTGAGTTCTTCCGTTCTCGCAGCCAGTCACAAAACTGCACACAGCGTTGTTTGCACGTCAGCGTTTCCCCGATACGCCCGTCGACCTGATCGTCACTCATGAGCATCAGTATCAAGGAGCTTCTCCAGAATCTGACGGAGAGCAATCTCCTGTCAGACGAAGAGATCTGCACGATCCACGATTCGATAGGCGATCGTCCGGACGTTAAGTCTGCCGAGGGGTTCGCACGCGAGCTTGTGCGTCAGAATCATCTGACGAAACTTCAAGCCGGAGCCGTCTTGAAAGGTAAGACGAAGAATCTGGTATTTGGCGAATACGTCGTCATGGAAAAAATCGGCTCAGGAGGCATGGGGCAGGTATTCAAAGCATGCCATCGCCCAACCGGCAAACTGGTCGCGGTCAAAGTTCTGTCGGCCGATGCCGTCAAGAATCGTCGCTTAATCGAACGCTTTAAAAAAGAAGCGAGAGCCGTCGCCCGACTGAAACACCCGAATATCGTACGCGCTTACGAAGCGGGAAAAATCAATCGCATCCGCTACCTCGTCATGGAATATGTCGAGGGCGAGAACATGCTCGCTCGAGTCAAGCGAAAGGGTCCGCTGTCTGTTGACGAGTGCGTCCGGAGCACCCTTGAGGCCGCACGTGGTCTCGATTATGCCCATCAGAAAGGCGTCATTCATAGAGACATCAAGCCGTCTAATCTACTTCGCGACAAGTTGACTGGCCGCGTCAAAGTCCTTGATATGGGTCTTGCACGAGTCGACGAACCGGATGAAGACGAAATCCGACTAACGATGCCTGGACAGATGCTCGGCACGGCCCGCTTCATGTCTCCGGAGCAGGTTGAAGACGCTCGCAAAGCGGACGTTCGGTCTGACGTTTACTCACTCGGCTGCACGCTCTACTTCCTGATGAGGTCGAAAGCGCCGTACTCAGGCGAGACTGTTGCCCACACTTTGATGGCACATATCAGTGCTCCGATACCCGACCTATGTAAAAAGCGGACAGACGTTCCTGATTGGTTGGGGGCAGTTTTTCAAAAAATGCTGGCGAAGAAGGCACGCGACCGATTTCAAACAATGGCCGAACTGGTCGAGACAATTCAGCAGCACCTCGGTGAAGGCCTCACGAAGCACGACAGTAGTGACGATTCGCCGCCAGAAGCCGAAGACGCGTTCACAAAGCTGATTGCCAAACGAAGCGACGAGGGAGACTCCCTAGAGGAACTCTTCAGTGAAGACGAAGCCGCTGCTGCCGGCGACGAAGAGTTTGTTGATCCTGATGCGCCGGCAGGTGCTCATCTTGTCGACGTTGCCGACGAATCGGATGAGAACTCAACTGCTCCAGCATTCGGAAAGCGCGACGATCCGGCTGAACTCAATGGCGAAGAAGTAGACTTCACAGCAATCGCCGGTACAGACGGCGCTGACGAGCCTCACGAAATGCAACAGATCGGGCCCGACAGAGCTGAAATGGCGTCGGTTCAGGTGTTCGACCTGAATGCTCCTGCCGAAGAAAATTCAGCTAAAGAGTCCGTGAACGAAGCGGAGCCTGCTGACAGGACTGCAGAAATATTTCAGTCAGAACATCACGATGGAGGATCGAAAGCTGAAAATACGGCCTTCGATGGTAGCTACTTCAAAAGTAAACTGGCAATTCGCGAACTCCGTGAGAAAGAAGCCGCACGAGAGTTAAAGATCATTGGAACAGTCGCCGGAATCGCAATCACTCTGGGTGTTGCTGGGTATCTTATTTTCGGCCGCGGTTAGGCGTTCTGATAGACAGCATCGCTTATGCCCGCGGCATTGAGAACCCCATCTCCGACAAGGTTGCCTGGACCGTCGGGTCGCGAAGGAGTTTCTGGAATTCCAACACCGGCACGTGATTCTGTCTTAATTTTGGGACGATGAAGTCGTAGTGCTCGTCCCGAATCGGAAGAAATCCCAGCCCGTACGATGCGGCCACAGTGTCGATAGCGACTCCCCAGTCTGCTCGCTGCTGAACGACTGCTGTCGCAACAGCGTTGTGAGATTTCGTTTGGACGTTGTATCCAACAGGGCGTTCATCGCGGAGCAGTCGATCGATCAAAACACGAGTCCCGCTGCCCGGATTGCGATTTATCATCGTGCATCCAGCTTCGTCGATTGCAGCCGAAACAGCTTCGTCAGCCGTACGGCCCACGAATCGATCATCGCCCTGACGAAACACGACTCCCTGACGCCTCCGATACCCCGTCATCAGGTCAAGCGTTTCCGTCAGTAAATGCCGGTTATATTCGTCAGTAGCCGGGTTCATCAGATGCACACCGGCAATGTCGCACTCGCCGCGTTTTGCTGCAGCCACGCCTCCCATGCTTCCCACATGCAGAACCCGCGACGTAAATCCTCGTTGACGCATTTCCCCGAGTAGAAAATCTAAACCAACACAGTGGCTGCCAATGACGACCAGATCGGCAGGGACCAGTTCGCGACCGAGCAGCGTCACAGACACGGACGATTCTGCATCAAGGATCTCGATGTTCTGACCAATTGTAATGAACCCATCAGCCAGACTGAATGTTGTTACCGAGCCCGATCCTTTGCCCATCGGCGAGGCCGAAAGACCAGCCTCACCACGTACCAGGCTGACCAGAGAATACTCCGTCCGGCCACGATCCGAATTGATTCGGATCGGCAATGTCGCTTCCACGGTCTGTCGATTTTCAGGACCCAATCCCGCCATCTCTCGCAGGACCGGGGCAACGAACTCATGGAACGTGAAAACGGCCGACGTCGGAAAACCAGGAAGTACAACCACAGGGCGACCAGCGTTTACGGCCAGGCAGATCGGCTTACCGGGTTTCAATGCAACTCCGTGAGCGACAATTCCCGGATCGGTCAACTCGCTGACGACCTGGTAGGAAAGATCGCCCGCTCCTTTTGACGTTCCCCCTGAAAGTACAATCGCATCACAGTCATCGGCTGACCGAATAATTTCCCGCAATCGATCAACGTCGTCGCGGACAGTTCCCAGCGAGATCGGTTGGCAACCAAGTTCTTCCACAGCGGCCGACAGAATCGCCGCGTTGGAGTCGTAAACCGACCCAGTCGGCAACGCTTCCCCGGGAGGGACGATCTCGTTGCCCGTCGACACGATGGCGACGCGTGGCTTCTTCCACACCTCGACCGACGTAAGCCCCAGTGCGGCCAAAACTCCGATCTCGCGCGAGGTGATCAACTTACCAAATCTCAAAACAGTTTCGCCGCGAGCGATGTCAGTGCCAGCAAACGTGACGGCCTGCCCCGAGGCTGCCGGATGAAAAATGCGCAGCATGGAATCTTGCTCTGTGGTCCCAGCATCCGGCGAGACTGCTATCTCGGTATGTTCGATCATGACAACCGCGTCCGAACCTCTCGGCAACATTCCGCCGGTCGCAATCGGAGTGGCAGTTCCAGGCTGAACATCCAACGTCGGAGCAGCGCCGGGCGAAAGCACTTCTGAATTCAGGGATAACGCCGCGGGCGATTCTTCCATGGCTCCGGCGGTGTCCGCAGCCTGAACCGCGAAACCGTCAACATTCGATCGATCAAATGCAGGGACGTCAATTTCCGAAACGACATCGACCGCGAGCACTCGCCCAAGTGATTCTGGCAGCGAAACCGACTCCCGATTCTTCGGCTTCGAATCCAGGTGCTGGCGAAATCTGTGAGTCGCTTCGTCTCGACTGATGACTTCCAGAAACTGTTTCTGCGAAACGGCGTTCCGCCATTCCTGCGAATCTCGAGTGTGCGGCATACGTGAAACAATCCTGCTTTTATCAAAGATTCGAACCGATTCAGCCGGTGTGTGGCAATCTGTTCGTGGGTAGGTAGTCTATTGTCAAATCTCATCTTCCCAACGGTGCATTTGAGAACTGTATCACTCCTGCACCGTTCGGGCGAAACGTCCAGTTCGACCACCACGTCGACATTGAGCCTCAGAAACGGTTTTCATGAACTGGCTGCTGCTGTGCCGCATGCTCGGACTCCTGGGAATGCTCGTCGGCGGGTCGATGGTGTTCAGCCTGCCGTGGGCCTTTCCGCTACTGGGAGAGACCGAGACATTCGAAGCCGACGGGTTCCAGGGAATCGTTTCGTCTTTGGTGCTTTGTCTGGCCATTGGCGGCGGACTGTTCCTGATTGGGCGGCGCGAGACCGGCACCGTTCTCCGCAAAGAATCGCTTGCCATCGTGGGACTCGGCTGGATTCTTTCCGGACTGCTTGGAAGCCTGCCGTTTCTGCTTTCAGGCGTGAGGCATCAACAGGGTGATCAGATTGTACCTGTTTCGATTGCCGATGCCATTTTTGAATCGGTCTCTGGATTCACCACAACGGGAGCATCCATCCTGACGCACCTCGAAGCTCCACCTGCTGGAGCGGCGTCTGACCAGCACCCCGAAAAACTCATCCCTCGCTGCGTCCTGTTCTGGCGATGTTTTACCCACTGGCTGGGAGGCATGGGCATCATCGTGCTGTTCGTCGCGGTACTGGGGCAACTCGGTGCTGGCGGCAAGGCTTTGATGCGACGTGAAGTCCCGGGGCCAATTTCGGAAGCCGTCAGGCCACGAGTCCGCCAAACAGCGCTCACAATGTGGGGCATCTATGTAGGGCTCAGCGTAGTGCTGACAGGTATCCTTTGTGCAGAAGGAATGTCCGTCTTCGACGCCTTGTGCCATACCTTCGGAACAATGGCGACCGGAGGCTTCAGCACATGGAACGCCAGCGTGGGACATTTTCAAAGCTCGACCATCGAATGGACGCTCATCGCGTTCATGCTTCTCGCGGGAACGAACTTCAACCTTTACTACATGGCAATTTCGCAGCAGAAAAAGCCTGGGAAAAATCCGCTGCTTCGATGGTTTGCACCGTTTTATCGCGATCCTGAATTCAGGCTTTATCTTTCCATTCTGGCGGTCGCGACATTCCTACTGGCGTTTAGTCTTTGGGCCGAGCAGCGATACGGATCGTTAAGTGAAACTATCAGGCACGCGGCATTCATGTCGGTTTCCATCACGACCACAACTGGATTCGGAACGGAAGATTTCGACCAGTGGAGAAGCTTCAGTCGCGTGTTGCTCTTTGGGCTGATGTTTGTCGGTGGCTGTGCCGGCTCAACGGCTGGCGGTATCAAAGTCGTCCGTTTTCTTCTGTTTGCAAGAATCCTCAAACTGGAAGCCGAGCAGTCTTTCCGCCCGAACGTCGTTCGGCCGCTACGAATCGCTGGAGTCAACCTCGACAAAACACTTCGCCATGAAGTCATCGTTTACTTTAGTTTTATGTTGCTGATGTTTGTGTCGAGTTTCATGCTGCTCGTCGCAATCGAACCCGGCGGTCCATGGGGCCAGACCGACGGACACAACATCGAACTGATCGACTGTGCCAGTGCTGTAGCGGCCACATTAAATAACATCGGCCCGGGTCTGGGAGCCGTTGGACCGACCATGAACTTTTCACTCTTCGCCCCACAAAGCAAACTACTGCTGTCGCTCCTGATGCTTGCAGGGCGACTGGAGCTGTTCGCGATCCTGGTCCTGTTCATGCCGTCATTCTGGAAAACGCAATAGTCACCTTTCTGCGATATAACCAAATGGCAACGTTCAGAAACCAACACCCGGGTCGATGCTTTTAGAACTTCTCTTTGCTCGAACTCTCGTGAGATAGCCGATCTTTTAAAACGCTTCGCAGACCTCGATCTGGCTGCTTGAGCAGCATCCGGCATCGCTTATGCCCAAGAAACTATTTTCCTGCTGGATTGCTTACCAGTAGCGATCATCAAGAAGGGTTCCTCTCTCTGGGCGCTTTTCGAACTGCGGAAAGTGATTGTCCGAAGAATCAAACGTTGGTTGCCCAGGAAAATTCGGAGTTCAGGTTCACCAGAGGTGCGGTCGAACCGAAACTTGCAGCTGACCTTCCAGAAACTTCTTCTAAATTGCCTGCTAAGACCGAGAGTCCTTGTGGAGATACTCTTCAGGCAGGCAACCTGGCCTGCACTGACTTTCTCATATTTCGCGGAAAGTAAAACTTTCACGTGATAGATCCCGTCCCTGCCGAACATTTTGTGCGTGAGCTGACCCGTTGTCAGAACGGCATTTTGCCTACATCCTGTCGCTGGTCGGGAATCCCGATACGACGCGGGACATCCAGCAGGAGACTAATGTCGTTCTGTGGCGGAAGGCGGGAGAGTTCAAAGCAGGCTCGAACTTCATGCCGTGGGCACTGGGCATTGCTCGTATGCAGGTGCTGTCGTTTCGACGCGATCACCAGCGGGACCGACACGTTTTCGACGACCAGGTTTTTAAGCAGTTGGCCAGTGAATACGCCGCGACTTCTGATGATCCGGACGACCGGCAACGAGCGTTTGAAGATTGCTTCGAACAATTGCACGAGCGCCAACAGGAATTGCTTGCCGCACGTTACGCACCCGGCGGCAGCGTCAAAGACATCGCCGAAACCCGTGGCCAATCGGCGGGAGCACTCTCAGTCACGCTATCGCGACTTCGCAAGGCGGTGCGAATTGTATCCAGGCCAAGCTCGACAGGGCGGATCTTGAATGAATACTGACACGAACCACGAAAACGAACTGCTCCGGCTTTGCGGTTTGATGATCGATGGCAGGTTGGAAGATGCAGACGTGGAGCGGCTTTCCGAGCTGCTCGGCACGGACGCGTCGGCCCGCGAGTTCTACCGCGGTTACATGGACGTGCATGCTCGATTCCTGTTGCATTTCGAGCCTGTGCCGGACAGTAACGAGCCGATTGAAGAACCAGTTCGCCTGCATTCAGATCGCGAGACACCCACAGGCCAGTCGCCGTAGTGGCAATTCGCGGCGCCTGCGGCGCTGGTGCTGTTCACCGGCCTCAACGTGATTTCAGTCAGCGAGCAACTTGAGTGCCGCGCAGGAGCCGCCGCTGCCACCTGTCGCGCGGATGGCCGACGCGGAGATCGAGGCGCTGGCCAACGGGATTGGTATAGCACCCGGCGAAGTGAAACGAATGCTGCTTTTGGGGCCGCTGCACGATTGGAGCTCGTTCACACGCACCAATGAATTGTCGACACACGCGAAAACGAAAAACGATACGCGAGGATAAGCATGCGCTATTTCTGGATCATCGTTGGGTGCATCGAAGTTCTTATAGTCAGACTGCTGCTGTTCGGATTGCTGACGACCCGTGTGGCGAGATTGCAGAGAAGAGCACCAGCTTTCGCCGTTCTCGCCGCATTCATCGTGTGCGTTGTCGGATCCGCCGTGCTGGCTATCGGTTGCGGGACACGGATATTTGTCGTTGGCTCCCATTTCACCGCAATGAAGAACCTATTGATCGTAACCACCGTGGTGTATTGCATCGGCAACGTCACGATCGGGTGGTTTGGTTTGCGACGGCATGTTCCGGACACACTACCTGCAGCGGCGACGTGGCCCAGGTCGCGATTGCTGCTGGCCTTTCTTGTCGCTCTGTCACTTAGCATCGTGACACACTGGAATGTGACATTGTCCGTTCAGCAGCATCTGGCCCGTGAGGAAGTTGAAGCCCGCGTCATGGCAATGTCCGTGGTGCCCGGTCGCCCGATCGATCCACTCAACGCGGCGATCCTGTATGAACCGGTCTTCCAACGCCTTCCCGAGCACAAGGCTGTGCAGGATGACTGGCTGGACTTCGACAAGCCGCTGGATACTGATGATCCGGTCCTCAGAGAGCTGCTCGCGAACCATCGGCGGGACCTGGAGGTGCTCGTTCAGGCAACCGCCCGGCCGCAGTGTCACTTCGGGACCCGCCAACCGCTTGACTTATGGGACGGAGATCGTGACTACGACTGGTTAGGGCGGATGGTTGTCGCCGCAAGAATTCGGGCGGTGGACACTCGTGTCAGGATAAGCGAAGGCGACCTGAAAGGTACGGCAAACAGCACCTCTGCCATGTTTCGCATTGCCCGTCATTTGGATCAGACACCAATACTGGTCGGTATCCTGGCAAGCCGCACGATTGATGTGTGGGCCATCGACTGCAAGCAGGCCTTGCTGAATCATCCTGATCTTTCCCCCGAGACGCTCAGCGGAATGCACCTTGATCCGCTCACCGACTACCGACGAATACTCAGACGCGTGTCGGTGTTCGAAGAGGCTCGGGCTACCACACTCGTGAGGCGGATTCCAATGGCAGGATTCGACCACCTTGGTAGCAACCTTCGTGATGAAATCGGCGATCCAGGTAAGCGTATTGCAGCATATCTTTGGAAAGCCACCAGTCCGTATTGCATCGAACACGAATTGGCAGTCTTCAGGTCGACCCATCGCAAATATCGCGAGCTATTGGATCAACCCTGGTCGGAAGCATCCGTCCAGTTTGTGAAGTTTGGAGCGGTAAGACATCGTGGCGGCCTTACGACTGCGCTGATGCCCAAATGGTGGGAACACGAGGCCGCCCGTTTGATGATCGATAACGCACGGCATCGCCAGGCAAGGCTGGCCATCGCGCTGCGGCGGTACGACCTGGAAAGCGGATCCTTACCCGAGAGCTTTGACGATCTGATTCCAGCGTACATGGAAGAGGTCCCGCTGGACCCCACGATTAAAGAGCCCTTCGGGATGGAAAACGTCGATGGCGGAATTCGACTCTATTCCGCAGAGATCGAGTCATGGAACCCTGAGGAGTATCCGGGCAATGTAATCAAGGAAACCAATGGCAAAGTAGAAATGTTTCTGAAGTCGCGTCAGTAAGTCCTGTTGCACTTTGCTAAGAATTGCACTCTCTCGGCCCGGTATGTGGATGATCTCAATCAGGCAAAACGAGACTCAGATGACCTGGAAGAAAACAAAGACTAAACTCAAAAGAAAACCACGAAAGAAAAATACATATGATTATCTCTACGACCACACAGCTAATTTCAATCGGCAAGAAGACCTCGCTGCTTCTTTTGCCAGTAATTGCCATTCTCCTCGCTGCGCAGGAATCCGGGCTGGCGCAAAAAGCCGAAAGTGGGAAATCTCCAGACCAGATCGCCTTGGCGGATGATGCAAGGGCCTGGGAAAAGCGAGAGCTGAGCAACCTCAAACAGGCTGCGATTGCGTGCCATCTGTTTGCAGCTGATCACGATGGCGTCTTGCCGACAAGCACAGGCGACCTCACACCCTACCTTGGCAAGGAGTTCGACGTCAGTCAGATCGAGCTGGTCGCTATCGGCAAGTTGACAGATTTCGAGAGCCCTCACACCACGGTATTGCTCGAGTCAAAGCTGGTTTCCAAAACCAAAAAGCGTGCCGTTGCTTTTGTAGATGCTCATGCCGAGTTGCGTTCCACAGATGACATGTTTCAACCGTTGGATTCAAGAACACGCTGCATCGTGTTATTCCGCGAATGCCACGTCCTGATTGACCAGAAGGACATCGATGGCATCTTCAAGATCGTCGCGGACGGTGGCCCATCAGGCTTCAAACTGTATCCAGATCCCGATTCACTTTCCCCGGAATTGAAGCAGGAACGACAGGATGTAGACAGATTCATCGAACGCAATTTCAGGAGTGCTTCGTTGATCCACCGTTCATTCTACAAGCTTCAATACTCCGACCTCACTACAGCCAAAGAGAAGGTAACCGTCATCAACACGGCCAATGACAAAAAAGCTGACGCGAAACTTCATCTGATGAAGATCAAGCTCAAGATTCCAGACAAGGACCGCTATGAAACTGTCGAACTGCGATTTCTTCAGATAGCAGAAGATATTTATTGGGTTCCGATTGGTTGGTAGTTCACGGGGCTGAACATGCCATGCACACGGAGCATGGCGTCCAGGTGTTCTTAACGCAGCGTCGTCACTCCGTACCCGGTGATGGCAACCCTTCGCTGAGAGAGAATGTGAATAAAGGAAACGGAATGAATAAGGCAAACGGAAGAGCATTTGCTCTGTGGGGTGCGTGGCTTCAACTCGGAGCCGTTATTGGCCTCCTTTGGACTGTTGTCGGGATGGTTCGTATCTCGCAAAGTGAACCCGCGAGTGCGGGCGCTTTAGCAAATGAAATCTCAATCTCACTAATCACAACTGTGATCGGAATGATTCCGGCGTTTACAGGAGTCATTCTCATGGCGGTGGCGTTGTTCGGACAGAAGTATCGAGCTCAATGGTTCTTTTGGTTCCTGATCGTCTATGGAGTACTTGGGGCAGTGAATTATCCGGAAGGAACGGTTTTCGGATGTGCGTTGATTATCTACCTGATCTGGAAGAAAGACGAATTCCTTGCGAGCAACAGTGATCAAGGCGGTGCAGGCAACGCCGCTACGCTGCACGCCTGACGTTTGTCGTTCGCCACGACATCACACAGGAGAACCGGAGCATGAAGAGAATCATCGGGCAAGCCATGGGCATTGCAGCGCAGATTCTCATCATTGGGCTGTGCTCTGGGTGCGGGGCTGGGAGTATATTCTCTCGGGGGTACCAGTATATTCTCTTCCGACAAGCTGCCGGACCAGGTCATTTTGATGAACGACTTCCCTCCCGCTGTTAAGCCATTAGCAGAGGCTGAGGTAGCCGGATGCAAGATCAAAGAGGTGACAAAGGGAGTGAGGAGTGCAGACGGTACGTATATCTACACCATCACGTACTCTGATCAAGCAGGAATATTAATGGAGATCAAGTACACGTACGATGGCACACTGATCCCCAAAGCAGAATCACAGCAGAGCCAAACAAAGCCATCGACGGCGACTGAGTAACCCTCGCCTTGCGCGGCTCACTCAGCGCGTCATGGCAGACGTTCGACAGCACTACAACGAATGGAAACGATGAAACATGTAATCCCAATTGCCACGATGTTTCTGTGCACCGCGGCCCTCCTGCCTTCTTCGCGGCAAGCCGTAGCTCAGACACCGGAGTCGCAAGTCTCCGCCGACTGGCAGGCCCTTGGATGGACACTGCCCAAAAACTTTTCCCCCGATCAGATTGCCCTCTTCAAGGGGCTCAACGCGGCCCGCGGAACCTGGTCATTCAAGGCTGAGACCGTTGATGGCGAAACCACCACCGCCCTGTCAGGCAACCTAGTAACCACGGGCGGATCGCAAGGGGGCATGGCATCGGCCTGGAACCTGATCTGGTCCTGGCCCGCCGAGAATCCGCAACACGCAATCGTCGAAAATATCGTGGCCATGCCCGAATATAAAAACCAACAATTCGGCCTGATGCTGGTCCGCTTTGGACCCGTGAAATATTCCGCAGCCCAACTCAAGCTGAAGCCCAGGGGCCTACCCACTATCTTTATGGGACAATGGGATGCGAAAAAACAGACAGTCAGCTGGACCCCACGGAGTCTGCCCGGAAAACAGGGCAATCAGGCGACCACGCAGGAGGATGCGCCGACCCCGTCATTTAAGATGGTGGTCGCCCCCACCGGAAAGATCTCCATTCAGAACAGTGAGAATCTGCCTGCCGGACAGATCTCGACCGGTGGGGCCACAGCCCGCACAGGAGAAGCGCCCCAGAAACCTGGGAAGCCTGAATTCCTTGCCGGCATTCACCGCTTCCAAAAAGGATCCGAAATCTCCGATCCCCGGATCATGCGCTACCTGCCGGCGGAAGCCACCGACATTAGACTGATCAGCGATCGTAACGGGCACATGGCGCATTACCGCATCTCGGCGGAAGCCTTCGACACGTTTCTTGCTGAAGTCTGGGAACGCTACCGAGAAGAGCATGCCGCCCACCCGAAATCGTGGGAGCACTACAGCAAGGAAGATATCGCGGCAGCGCGTAAAGGCTCTCCGGTGGGACGCTACGAGCCGAGGGTTCGCTCAACGGAAATCATTTTCGACAAACCCATCGTTTGGAAACCGCTGGAGAACGCGACAAGATACGGAGGACCGCGTAAGCGGAGTGCCGCCGGGGCGACTTACTACTTCGACCGTGAGACTGGCATCGTCTGCCATGACGCCGGCTACTGGTAATAGGCCCAGCCGAACAACCCACTTAACGGTACGGCGTATCGCCGGCCGTTGGTTGAAGCGTTCTATCAATAAATAAAACTACGGCAGCTTTCCGCACCAGCAATGAAAACAAAGGAAAACACACCAGATAATGAGTAGATGAAAATATTTCAAAGACTGTCCACAAAATCACTTGGGGCGACGAAACTGAAACAGAAGAAGGACTCCGAAGTGGACTTCGACGACCTTCATCAATTGAAGTCCAGCTACGCCAATTAGACAGATTAATCAAACCGGACTTCCAGGTCGGCGATCGTGAACGGGCTTAGATCAATGCGAACTCCGTCGCCCTCGATTGGCAGTACCACAATCGTCTGTCCGCGGAAGTCCCGCAGCCGCGCTGACGTTGGGCTCCGGAAAAACTCTACGTTCACATTCGAATATTGCCCTTCGGTCTCCTGTAACCTCAAGGCAAAACCGGCTCCAGCAGGAGCTTCGGCTTGAGTAAGTTCAATCGGCCGTCGACTGTCACTTTCGACCTCGTCCGACATGCCGTCATCTTCGGATTCGACTGTACGCGGCTCAGCCATCAGTCCCAGAATCCGGGACACCTGCACGCATCGAGAATCGATGTGATAAAACCAGCCCGTCTGGCCGGCGCGAGGTGGACCATTTTCCGTTCGAATGGGCACAACCGGGTTCAGCACATCACGTGCAGACTGCAACGGATAATTCTGATCAACCGCGATCGCGAATTGGAACTTCCTCTCCGTCTCCCCTTCCGCGACCAGCAATGAGTCGATCATTCTCGGGCCAGTCTTCCGATGAAACGGCAGGCCCATTGGCAGGATCGTCGTGCGAGCATCCTCAGAAGCAATTTCAACAAAGTCAAGTGTTTCGATTCGCTCCATTTCGATCGGTTGAGCAGCTCCGCAGACTGAGTGTGAAATCGCAGCCGTTCCATCGTTCCACGCGAAGCGAGCACCGTAGAAGCATCCCCATGGATCACCTTCCGGCTTCATATGTACGTCGAGCAGTTCAATCTTCAATTCAAGGACAGGCCGACCTCGCCACACACGAAACGTCTGCCTGAAGCCGGAAAGTACCGCCTGATTCGACGGATCAATAATTTCACCCGTCGTGACAATCTCACCGCACGACGGCCCGGAACAGGTCACGTCAACAGACTTGCACCGCATCTCAGAATAGAATGTCTTCTCTTCAGAGATCTCGTCGCCGTCCTGCCGTTGAATCGTCAATTCACGAGAGAACCGAAAAGCCAGTTGCTGACTCAGGCGGTTCGGACTGCGACCGTGATTCTTCAGACGCTGCAAACCGCCAGTGGTCTCATTGATGTAAACCTCGAAAAACTCGTTCTGCAGACGCAACCCTTCCGCCAACATTCCCCTGGAAGAATCTGTTGAACTTTCTCCATCCGGAATCCAGGCAAAACCGGCCGCAGGAATCTCAACGAGCGCCTGCTTCCTCGTCGCGTCGTACTGCAGAGACTTTACCGGCCCACTGATTGCCGGAACCTTCAGACACTCCGCTGCTTCTGCGTATTCCGTTTCCCCCGACTCAAGATCGACGACGACTCGTCGAGGAAACGACAGTGGATTGACACACAGCCAGCCCGACTGAGCATCCGCGCCGTGCATAATAATCCGGCTCAGATCCTCACCAGCCTTGAACTGAAAATTGCTAAGCACCTGCTCTGCCTCGGCAACGACTTTGCTCGCTTCCTCATCACCTGATTCGTAGACGTCAGGGCCCGCCTTCTCAAGCTGTGCAAGAAGACTCGATGCTGCTTGATCATTGACGGGGCGCCCCATCAATGCGTCGGTCAGGCCCGACTGCCACGCTGCTGTTTCGAACCGGGAAACTCGCTGAAGATGATCACGGAACCGAGTAATCGGGCGAGCCTCACGCCGAGCGACCGCTTGAACAAAGAACGGAGAAAGGTACTGCTTCGTGTCGTGATTCCAGCCGCCACCATGATCGTCGCTGTGCAGAAAGTAATCTTCGAACGTCACAAACCTGCCGAGCACGGGCGCGTACTTCTGCATCAGACGCAGGTCCTGGAAAAACGGACACTTGGTCTCGGGCCAGCGAGCCATGGCAAGCGCAGCGACCTGGTCAGACTCCATCGTCTCAGCCATGCGTTCCGGAAATCGTAGCCAGGTCGTCGCTGAATCTGCTGCAAGCGGAATCCGTGAGTACGCATCCACCGAACTGCTATCGCACGCTTCCCAACGCATGCGACTCTGTTCGTTGTCAGGATAGATGCCGTCGTCGAGCAGAAAATGCAGCCCGGAATAAAAGCCAAACTTCTGCAGCAACTGCGGCAACATTGGCGAGAGACCATAACGCCGACGTCCCCAGGTTGTCGGCTCTCGTTGAAAGATATCACGAAACGTCGCCCGACCACGCTGGAGATCAAAGATGGCCGATTCAAGCGGTACCAGCGGAGCAGCCAGTTCTTGAAGATCGCCGCCAGCGACGTCAGCGCGTCCTTCGTCCCAGGCTGTCTTTAACAACTCAATGGTTTCCGGATGACTCTCAGCCATCTCCTGCGCATCTAATGCGCGAAGCAAGTAGTTGACCGGTGCTTCCTGACGAAGCAGGTCGTCAAGTTTTTCTCCGGCCATGTCAGGGGCCAGCAGACAAAAATCGAGAAGGTAGCAGTCGACAGGAAAAAAACGTTCCCGAGCCTCAAGCAGGAGTTCGTACGAGGCTCGCAACGAGACATCAACACCTTCAGCATCCCCCTTGACGGCATCTTTCGCCGCAGCCACTAACGTCTTTTCGAAAAAGACTTCGTCATAACTATTGAAGTGGTGCATGTGCCGCGTCAACAATTCCAGCAGGATCCAGCACGTCCCCAGCGCATGAAAGTCTGCGGCTGTCTCTTCAGAAACTTCGGCGGCTGCGATGTCGACATCTGCGCTGTCCGCGTGTTGAGTTGCCGAATCCTCGTCAGTGAGAGACACAGCGTCATCCTCTACCACACAATCTTGCGACGCTTCCAATGAATCTGCTG
>JACLAC010001434.1_pt1 | contig 22855 bp, 18 predicted proteins | sample 8027881 | NCBI WGS metagenome assembly JACLAC01 (sample SAMN15725517, study PRJNA655200) | protist metagenome | isolation source: fluorescence activated cell sorting (FACS) single amplified genomes of... | place: Spain: Blaines Bay Microbial Observatory, Mediterranean Sea | collected 2016-01-19 | reverse complement strand
GGTGAGATGTCCGTTGTGGTGCTGGATCCGAAGCGTGAGCCGGCGATGGCGAGACTTGCACGCTGGAATTTTAACCGCGAACAAGTGCTCAGCTTTATCAAAGCTTCACCTGTCAGTGGCTTCCATATCCCACTGGACTGGACGATGGACGAGCCGCTGGGCCGCGAGATCGTTGTGCATGTCCGGTTGCGTGCCGAGGACGATGAAATGCGTTGCGAAGCCAAGCTGAATCTGGATAAGCAACGCGGAGTCGCAGGCTGGCTGCCACGGCCCGAGTCGTTCCGCTAGAGCAGCTCTGCCCTAGACTCTCTGCGTTGCCCGAAAAGTTGACGGCCGATGAACGTATCGACGGCGTGTTAAGCCCGTCCCAATGCTGCCCAGCTCGATTGCTGTATCAATTCAGTCAGCAGTTTTCCTCAATTCAGGGGCGAACCAAGCCGCTCAACACGTTAGGATGCGATCGTCACAACGCTGACGCATCTGAGCGGATTGACTGACTCTTGTGTGTTTCGCTGCAAACAGCCAGCGTTGGCGTTCTCAATCACAACTTCAAAATAACGTTCCCTTGTCAGTCCGAAGGAAAGACACGTTGCCAAACCTCTGCTTTACAGGTGGGACGGCCATCTTGCCCGACCGCACCGTCGATCAAGCGGTCGTCTTGTGCAGAGACGGCAAGATTACGTACGTGGGGCAATCCAAGAGCCGCATTCCCAAGAGTGCCGAGATTATCGATGCCAAGGGTGGGTGGATAAGCCCCGGCTTCGTGGACATCCATGTTCATGGTGGCGGTGGCAGCGATTTCATGGACGGCAGCCTCGAAGCTGTCCATCAGAGCTGCAGAACACATGCTCAACATGGCACAACCACGCTGTTTCCCACCACTACCACGGGCAGCCCCGAGCAAATCAAGGCAATGCTGGATGCCAGCAAACTCGCTCAACAGACTTGGAATCCCCAGAACGGAGCTGCAATCGGTGGAGTGCACCTGTACGGTCCTTTTTTCGCAAAAGACAAGGTTGGTTGTCATAGCGAATCAGGCCGTCGCAGCCCCACAACGAAGGAATACAGAACCTATTTCAACTCTGGCATCGTCAAGGTTGCGACCTGCGCGGCTGAATTGCAAGGAGCTGCTGAATTTTACCGATACGCCCGCCGAAAAGGATGCCTGGTGACATGCGGCCATTCAAATTCAAGCTGGTCCGAGATGGATGCTGCTTTTAAAAATGGAATACGTCATGTCGATCACTTCTGGTGTGCAATGAGTACAGTCCCCTCCATTCGTAAACGCCTCGGTGTTCCGATGCAGGGCAGCATGCTCGAATACGTGCTCAGTAATCCCGAAATGAGTACCGAGGTGATTGCGGATGGGATGCACCTATCGCCCGAATTGCTTCGCTTCGCGTGGCAGCTGAAAACAGCCAGCCGCCTGTGTCTAGTGACCGATTGCAACCGGGCTTTAGACATGCCACCTGGCAAATATCGATTCGGACCTCAACAGAATGGATCATGGTTCACCAGCGATGGGAAAGTCGGGTGGGCAAGTAAAGATTCTTTGGCCAGTTCTGTAAGCGGAATGGCCCACATGGTTCGGCATATGCATCACTCGACCGGAATTCCACTCGCAGATGTTGTGCGGATGGCGTCACTCACACCCGCTGAACGAGTTGGAATGGATGCCCAAATTGGCAGTCTGAAACAAGGCAAACAGGCAGACATCCTCGTCTTGTCACCACGTTTAAAAGTCAGAAGCGTGTTCCTGAAAGGGAGTCGGTTCCAGATTTCAGCACATCGCTGATGTTGCCGTAAACTGTCACCCTGCCCGCACTCCTATTCGCTCAGATTACTAGGGCCCCGCTCAAATATCCGCTCACTTACTGCGGCCATATCGAACGCGGCCTTGGCCTCTTCCATCTTTCCAATGGATTCAAAACCCCGCCCCAAGTTTCGGTAAACCTCCGGCAACGCTCGCCAGCTGATTCGATCGTCCGGATTGGACGCGAGCACTTCAGCCAACACCTGCTCACCATCATTTCGAAGTCGCTCCAACACCAAAGGATCCTCCTTGTGGGGTGGTTGCTCGTCAAAATCATCAGCGGCATCAGAATCAGTCATAAGCCAGGCTTGTATTCAAGAAACGGAATGCCCCTGAATTCATCCACAATTCAGCCAGCACAACACACAAAGACTGACGAAAAATGCCAGAGCAACATTTTCTTGACGGACAATCGACACCCGACGCCCAACAGACACTGCCAAGACGAACCAAGCAAGCATCCGGCTACCGCAAACGCAGTGCCTCCATTGAGGCTGCTGAACAATCAGCATTGATCACGCAGCATTGATCACGAAAACCTGATCACAAAGCGTGCCGCCCCCCCCCCCCGATGGATCGCCTGACTCAGCCTTTCTGACAACGTATTTCATGTCTCAAGACGATTTTGTCTCTCTCCCGATGCTCTACTCAACATGCACCAGTCCCCCTTAACCAGATGTCAGAATCATCCCAATATCCGTTGTGGGTTGCACACGCCACCCAGGCACTTTGACGCTAGCCCTGCCAGAGTGGTAACCTTGCTCAGCGGCACGCCGCACAACTGCACACTGACAACAGCCAAAAAACCACTGCCCTGTTTGCAGAGCAAGAGATTTACCCACTGAAACCGGCGACTGCCGGAGCAACACATTGCTATGGATCATACCCAGCACTCCGATTACGCCTGAGCCTGGAAAAACGGAACCGTCCGGATTGAGATGTCTATGGAAATCCGCCCACTGCACACGTTCTGAAAGGCATCACCAATGACTGCCGAGACAAAGCCAACCCGACTCCGCCGTTACCTTTCAAGAACAGCGTGCACCTTCTTTGCTGTTTACGGAATCGTCGTACTCGCACTTGCGTTACTGGAAACAAGGCTTGTCTATCCGGGAGCCTATGTCACCACAACGCCTGTTAATAAGACCATGTCGACAGAACCGATCGAGTACACAACCAGCGACGGCAACCAGCTCACAGGTAGATTACTCAAGCGAACGAACTGTTCACAATATCTGCTGTTCATGCACGGCAATTTTTCTAAAGCACAACGTCTCGACGAATTGGCAGAGCGGCTCAGCAGTGCTTTTGACGCCACTGTCCTACTGGCCGAGTACCGTGGTTACGAAGATGACATGACTCCCACTGAGAGCGGTCTAGTCCGCGACTGCGAGGCTGCTCGTAACTACCTATGTGATACTTTTGAAATAGGCAAGTCAGACATCCTGTTATACGGCCGTTCTTTGGGTGGCGGATGCGCCGTCGCCCTCGCTGCCAATGGCGGTGCCAAAGCACTCATACTTGAACGCACCTACGATGAACTGGTGGGCATTGCCAGCCGGCAATACCCATGGATTCCTGTCCGGCTGATCATGCAGAATCGCTTTGATTCAGCTGGCAAAATCAATGATTACCGTGGTCCAATCGTCGTGATCCACGGAACCAATGACAACGTGATCCCAATCGAAAGCGGCCGGCGACTTTTTCAAGCGGCGAATTGTGATCAGAAAAAACTAATAGAGGTACCAGACCTCGGACACAACGACAGATTACCACCTCAGTTTTTGCAGCAAGTCGTCGATACGATCGAATGCTTCAGTTCGCATCCGCAATGATTTTCTGCAGCACATCGACAAGCGCATTAGGGCTCTCGTGCGTATAGGCAACATCTACCGACTCGCGTGACGCTAACGTCTTCACTTGGCAACGCCTCTCACCCCATTCATTTCCACCGGCAATGATGGCAACGGTGAATCCTTTCTGCGACGCGTATTTCAATTGCACCCCAAGCTTCTTTGCGTCAGGGTAAACCTCGACGAAAACACCTGCAGCCCGCAAATTGCTTGCCAATCGCAAATAATCATCCCGAAAGTCCCGATCGAAGAAGGCGATCAAAACGGGAGCCGGCGTCGAAGCATCCGGCAGCAAGCTCAACTCTTCCATGGCCGCTAAAAGACGATCCAGTCCTAGCGAGGCCCCAATGCCAGGCAGATGCTGCTTGGTGTAAAGACCCGCCAGATTGTCATAACGCCCCCCACTGCAAACACTTCCGATTCCGGGCAGATCATCTAACGTTGTTTCGAAGATAACCCCGGTGTAGTAGTCGAGCCCGCGAGCGATTGAGACATCAAGCTTCAGGCGTGACGCAGGGACCCCAGACGCCAGTGCCCCTTTGTAGATTTGTTCCAAACGCTCAATTCCGGCAGCCGCAATCTCATTTCCTCCGGTAATCTCTGGCAGCCGAGCAAAGATAGAATCAGCGTCACCTACGCACTCAGCCAATGCCAAAACAGCATCCGCCTGACTCGCCTCAATTTCGGCAACCTTGCACATTTCAGCTGCTGTTTTTTCACGACCAATTTTGGCAAGCTTATCAAGACTGCGAAGAACCGGAACAGCCTTTCCGGATAACCCCAGTTGTTCCAGCAGCCCGCTCAAAATGACACGATTGTTGATACTGATCGTAAAAGCATCAAACCCGATCGTTGCGAGCAGATTGTTGATCACAGCCACAGCCTCAATATCCGCCAACACGGATTCTGTGCCAATCGTGTCAAAGTCACACTGCACAAACTCACGGTATCGCCCAGCTTGAGGATTCTCCCCACGCCAAACCGGAGCGATATGATAACGCTTGAAAGGTGTCCCCAATGTATTGACATGCTGTGCCGCGAATCGGGCAAGTGGCACTGTCAAATCAAATCGCATGCCGACGTCACGTCGACCGTTATCCTGAAAACGATAAATTTGACGATCGGTCTCATCGCTTCCTTTCCCGGTCAAAATCTCAAGATGCTCGAGCACAGGTGTGTCGATTGGCGCGAAACCAAAAGAACGAAAAACCTCCCTCGCCGTCTGCATCATCTGCTCGCGAGGAATCATCACCGAGGGAAGGTAGTCCCGGAAACCCTTCAGAGTGCGTGGTTGGATTAGCGACATGTGTGGCAATGAAAGGAATTCTGGAGTGGGCTGGAAGGATTTTTTCGGGGCGGGAAATCACCAGCATCGGCGAAACACGCTAGTGGGCGAGACAGCATCTCGCCAGCGTGATAAGTATGTGCAAGGCCTTACCCGCTGCTTGACTCACCGTTTTACAGGATTCAACGATTCACGCAATCGGCAGTGCTGTTGAACGCCGACTACGCAAAACATCCGATTCCTTGAGATTTGGATCCGGGAACTGTGGCCCGAATAGTGCGTCAGCGTACTCATCAAGCTGCTCTGGCGTCTCAAAATACTTCTCGTAGCACCAGTCATCTTCAAACTCACACTCATCGGTCGTGTAATCGCGGCAAATCTGTGGTCGAGTCTCATAAATGCCGCACCGATAGTCGTCTCTCAAGTGCTTGCAGGTTGTGTGAACCAGCAAATACCAATCATCATTATCCACGAAAACGGTTGCACGATCATGCAATAAATACCATCGCATAAAATCAAAGTCTCGTCGATTCACGGGCTCATCGATTGCCAAGGCGAAGTAATGGCAACACTTTGCAGTGCAGTAATCACATAGGTTAGCCGAAGCTGGCAGTTGACTTCGACGTCGTTTCGTAGGCGGTGCAATCGCGGACAACAGAACGGCTCTGGGCAAAAGTTACGAATGAGAAAAGCAGATAACAGGCTTGGACAACAGGATTCAACGAGCCCCAACCAAACGTGGCCACGCCGGATTCAACACCGGATTCAACGCCGCCAACATCAAGTTTACATAGCCCAGGCAGGATCAATCCGGCGCGGCCCTAACTCGTACCCCTGCAAACAAAAAATCTCCACACAGGTTGAATGGTTCGCCAGACAGTGAATCACCTATCAGTGGATTTGAATCGCCTGACTCTTCAGTTTAACAGCTCCCTTGTCGCTATGAACCAGCATAGACGGCGGAGCAGACGAGGACGCAAAAAATGGCTATCTAAGGAAAAAACAGACAACATTACCAGCCTCCGGAAGCAGAAATGTGCTAGCCCACCACGGCAAGGGCAAAGCAGATGCATACTCAAAACACGTAAGACCAACAGACGATTCTTGAATCAGACAACATTTGCACGTGCCACCTTCACCAAGTAATACGCACGAAAATGCGACGGACGGCATCTAAAGCGTCGATTTACTGCACTTTTTAAACCCACACTCACCTTGTGCGATAGCACATTTCAGAACCAAGGTTTCTGAAAAACTGCTACCTTTAAGCGACGAGGCCCCCAGCAGAATGCCCTGAACGCAGAATTTTCCAGCGCAGTTCAACGCCAGACCGAGACATCCCAGAAACCAACTGCCAAAAAACCAGTTATTATCCCCACCTAGCACTCATACAGCTACCGCTGCGATTCAGTTTCATGAGGGCCGCGGGGTCGGCAAACAACATGAAAGAATCCACAATGGGAGCTCGCAGGGCGGTGTGGGCACACACTACTGCCGGTCGCCGGCCGTCGCGTCACGCAGGCGGCAAGTATCCGATCGCAATCACAAGCAATTACAGATCAGCATTTACGGATTAGCGTCCGGAGAGAATCAATGGAAGTCATCATCACTGCCCTAGGGCCTGACAACGTCGGGTTGGCGGACCCAATCATTCATCATGTCACAGGCCGCGGTGCTCGGATTGCAGAAATCCAGATGTATGACCACGACGAAGAACATATCTTCGCCATGCTGTGCAGAATTGACATTGACGCTGAGGAATTCGAACCACTGACCGATGCGATGCGGCAGATTGGCGAGCATACCTCGCTGGCCATTCGGGTTTGGAGCAGTGAAAACCGTGCTAAACGCCCACGTGTCGCGGTTTGCTGCACCTATGTTGAACACACTCCACGTGCGGTTCTAGAAGCGATTCAATCCAAACTGATCCCAGCAGAAGCAGCGGTCCTGATTTCGAACCGGGACAAGCTCAGTCCATTAGCGGATGAATTTGATATTCCATTTCGCATGATTGGCGATGACCGCGGCGTGGCCGATGACAACGCGATGACAGAGATCCTGGACGAGTTCGATGTGGACTACGTGGTCCTCGCGCGATACATGAGGATTCTGCCGGCTCAGACCTGCTGGCAGTTTGCGGGTGGTCGGATTATCAATTTACATCATGGTCTCCTACCGGGATTCCCGGGGTTCCGGCCCTACCATGATGCGTACAACGCTCGCATGTTGACGTTTGGCGCAACTTGCCACTTCATCATTCCAGAACTGGATGCGGGCAACCAAACCATCAACCAACGCACCTTTGCCGTGGCCCCGGGTACCCCCTTGGAGTCCGTGATTGCGACAGGCGAATCGGAAAACGAGCCAGCGTGTTTGGTAGAGGGACTGAGGCGGGTCGTGAACCGGGAGGTCTACCTGCATTTTCACCGCGTCGTCGCAAGGAAATCAACTTCCAGGATGTGATTGCTTTGGCAACTTGAGTAGAAATCAAAGGAGCAGACACATTGGTGTTGACCCACACAAGCGGTTACCCCACAATTGCCGGTCGCTCGTAGAAAGATTCGAATTACGGCTCATTTGGGCTGCCGATTCTGATACGCTGCAAAGGATTGCATCAGTCGAAATTTACCTGAATGCCGTTGGATGACGGCTTCCGTGCCAACGCACGGCGGGTGGACCGATTGGAAAAGTTTCGCCGGCTTGAACAGGTGAAGCGACCAAGGAAGAATCATACGAGTATTCTTCTGGTATCCACGTGGATACTGCGCGTCGTTTTGCACGGTTCAGTTGTCACTTTCAATGGAGTTGTCGTTTGTCCCCAACTCAGGACTTCGACCTGAAAGAGCGTGTGCGTAGCGCGGTTGACATCGCGGATGTCATCGGTGCAACGCTTGAATTGCAGCCACAGGGCCGTAATCTCGTTGCCCGCTGCCCGTGGCACAACGATCGACGTCCCTCCATGACCATCAACCAGGAGCGGCAAACCTGGAAGTGCTGGCCATGTGACATCGGTGGTGATGTTTTCAGTTTCGTGATGAAACGAGATGGTACCGACTTCCCGACTGCGATCCGCACCTTGGCCGAACTGGCCGGCATTCCGGTCGACGAGTACACGCGGGGCAAGAAAACCCAGCCAGGCAGCCCCGATGACCGAGCGACGTTACTGGCGGCCATCAAATTGGCATCGGATTCGTACTTCGAATACCTCCAAAGCAACGATCTCGATGCCAAAATCGCTCGAGACTATCTTGCATCCCGTGGAATCAACGACCAAAGTCGCCAACATTTTCGAATCGGCTTCTCGCCCGATTCATGGAGCTACGCAGTCGACCTGCTGAAACAACACCAATTCAGCGGCGAGGTGGCACATGCTTGCGGAGTAGCATCTCCCAAGCGTTCTGGCGATGGTCACGTCGATATGTTCCGCGGTCGCCTGATGTTCCCGATTCAGGATTTGCAAGGTCGTCCGATCGCACTTGGCGGACGGGTGATCCCAGCCATCGCAGAACGACATGGTGACCGTGCAGGTGGAAAGTATATTAATGGAAGAGAAACCATGCTCTTCCGAAAATCGCAACAACTTTATGGGTTGGACCTCGCTCGCGATGCTATCCGCACCAGCGGAGAAGTGATGGTGATGGAAGGCTATACGGACGTAGTAGCGAGCAAACAGGCTGGCATTGAAACCGCGGTTGCCGTGCTCGGCACAGCGTTGGGTGAGCAACACGTCAAAATCCTTCGGCGGTTTGCTGAGCGAGTGGTGCTCGTTTTGGACGGGGACGCTGCGGGTCAAAACCGAGCTGATGAGGTGCTGGAACTTTTCATTTCTGCCGATGTCGACCTGCGAGTCATGACGCTGCCGGACGGCAGTGATCCGGCTGATTTCGTCGCCGCTCATGGCCGCGAAGCATTTGAAAAAAGTGCACGCGAAGCACCGGATGCCCTTGATCACAAATTGGGCCGATTGACCCATGGGATTGATATCGAACGTGACACTCATGCTGTCGCATCGGCAGTCGACAAAATGCTGAAGATCGCCGCTAAGGCCCCTGATGGACTTCGTATCGATCAGTTGTTGAATCGAATGTCAAAGCGATTCGAGTTCAAAGTTGAGCGTCTGGAGCAACGCCTCGGAGTCCTACGTAAAGAAGCCAAACGTTCCACTTTCAGAAAGTCTGACCGTCAAGCATTCCAAACCCAAACTCGATCCGCGACACTGAACGCGCCGTCAAATGTGCCGGCACCCACAGATCCAAACGCTGCTCTGCAGGAATCAGCAGATGCCGCTAGTGACGGCCCCATCATCGGCACCAACCCAACTCAAGCATCAACCAACACACATTTAGCTGCCGGCCAGCCGGCAGCCGCCCCGGTAAGCCTGAAACCCATACGTGGCTTGGAAAGAGACCTGTTCGAGACTTTGATTGAGAATCCTGAACTTGCAAACATGGCAGTCGAGGCAATTGACGTGCAATGGCTCGAGGGCATGGCCGCAAAAATGCTCCTGACCGCCTATCAAGACCTGGAACTTGAGGGGCACTGCCTTGACGCCGACTCTATCCTGTTGCTCGTTGAGAACGATGCACTCAAAAATCAAATTGTCACACTGCAAGAACGAGTAGCAGAGCGGTCAGGCAAGTTACCAGAAAGTACAGAAGATCGTTACACGGCAATCGTAACCCGATTCCGGGAGCGAGAAATCGCTGACGAACAAGATCGCCAAATCAAACAGCTGGCATCAGCGTCCATGCCAGAAGATGATGAAGACGCCTTACTGAAGGCAATCGTAGAAAAAGCGCGTCTACAACAACGCATCAGGAATGATTCCTGAGCCAAACGTTCATTTTACTGTCCACTTTACATTGGATTCCGACGACCCAGTCAGTTTCTGCCATCCCCGAAGGAGCCGCAGCTCAACACATCGCAACTGAAACGGATTTTCATTTGACCCACATGCCACGACGGCATGTAAAACACGAGGTTTTTTAGATATGCAATTGATGGATCAAGAACTGTCATCTCTTATTTCCCGCGGCGTCCAAGAAGGATTCCTGACTTACGAAGACGTCAACGCTTACCTTCCTGACGAGGACGTAAGCCCCGAAAAGCTGGATCGCCTGCTTCTGGCCATTGAAAAAAAGGGCATCCAGTTGGTCGACTCTGCGACTGCCAAAGCCAAAGCGAAGTCGGTTCGTGCACCTGAGCCGAATGTTGCCGAGATGCGGCAACAGAACATGAACTCAGCGGACAGCTTCAGCGGAAACGCAAGCTCAGAAGGTGACACACTGGCAGCAGCAGCGGTAGAAATGCCAAAGCCAAGCGATGACCCCATCCGCATGTACCTGAGCCAGATGGCTGAGATTCCCTTGCTCACACGCGAAGAAGAAATCGCACTTGCAAAAAAAATTGAGATCACCAGAAAGCAATTTCGCCGCACGCTGTTGGAATCAGACTACGCCATGCGTGCCACCGTGCAGACACTGCATCGTGTCCATAGCGGCGAACTACCGTTTGACCGGACCATCAAAGTATCCTTGACGGAACGATTGACCAAAGAACAGATCACCGCACGGATGCCTCATAACCTGCGTACTCTTGACGTTCTTATTCGCCAAAACAAAGCTGACTTCGAACTATTGGTTCGCAAAAGCACCTCACCACGCCTCAAAGCTGAAGTACGCCGACGCTTCATCAGTAATCGTCGCAAGTGCCTTGAACTCGTTGAAGAACTCAGCCTACGTAGCCGCCGCGTCACGCCCTTGCTGAAGCACCTGGAAGAGATTTCCAAGCGAATGAATTTCATTCGTGCACGCTTAGCTGAACTGGGACACGACGCAGTAAGCCGCGATGAAGCTGCTGACCTGCGACAGGAGCAGCGGGAACTGATGCTGGTAACCCAGGAAAGCCCCACCAGTCTCAACAACCGAATGGTCAAAGCCCGGCGACATTTCGAGGAGTACGAGGCGACGAAACGCCAACTCAGTAGCGGTAATCTTCGCCTCGTTGTTTCCATCGCCAAGAAATATCGAAATCGTGGCATGTCATTCCTGGACTTGATTCAAGAAGGCAACACAGGACTTATGCGAGCGGTCGACAAATACGAATACCGACGCGGCTTCAAATTCAGCACGTACGCAACCTGGTGGATTCGCCAAGCAATCACCAGGGCCATTGCTGACCAAGCGCGTACCATTCGAATTCCAGTCCACATGATTGATGTACTGAGCAAGTTGCGACAGGCACAAAAATCTCTGACACAGGACCTCAAACGGGAGCCAACTTACGAAGAGATCAGCAAGGTCACTGAAATTCCGCTTGAGGAAGTACGACGAGTCATGGATATCGGGCGACATCCGGTAAGCCTGGACCGGCCCGTAGGTGAAGGGGAAGACAGTTCCTTTGGTGAATTCATCGAGGACGGTGACAGCCATAATCCTGTCCGCTCAGCAGCAAGTAGCATCCTGCGTGGCAAGATTGATGAACTACTAAAAACCTTGACTTACCGTGAGCGAGAGATCATTCGACTTCGATATGGTCTTGTGGATGGTTACTCCTACACCCTTGAGGAGTGCGGACGAATTTTCAAAGTGACGCGTGAACGAGTGCGTCAAATCGAAGCAAAAGCTGTCGCCAAGCTGCAAAGCCCATCACGTTCAGATCGCCTGGCTTCATTTCTGAAAACCGCAGCTTGATCGTTAAGTGTTTTGATAGACAGGATTTTAATTGCGGGCGACCAGCCTTCCCGCGGCTGGTCGCCCGTTTTCATTTCTCGCTGCTTACACCGGCGTTCGCCAAACGTCCTGCCAACCGGACTCAGCATTCAGATGGAATCCTTCCCCCTTTGAGCCGAGCTGGCCCGTTTTTTTTCTGCTTAACGGCCCTTTGAACGCTTTTCCTGCTCCAGGTCGCTGGCGAGAACTCCCCAGGGCGATATGCTAAACGTGTAGACTTGCTGCGACTGAACCGCAACCTGAGACTTTTTTACCCCAACAAAAAATGCGTCGAACCAGCACGGCTAACGCCGGCGGCGAATCACGTCCACATTGTGCCAACAGCTTTTCGCGGCCTTTTGTGACGCAAGTTCTTGCGAGTCCCTAGCCTCTTGTCATCCGTCTCTTACGTCGATCAAACACATGCCCAGTGATCCCAAAATCGAAATCAGCGCGACTCTGCTTCGCAAACTGCACAGGATACACCGACAACGCGCGGACCTTGATGGTCGAATCGCAAGAGGCCCCCGACAAATCACCGCGGGAGAGACGTTTGTTGCCAAAGCAGAAGCGGACATGTCATCGGTAAAAGAAGCACTGAAAAAAGCTAATTTGATCTCTGATGAGAAACAACTGCAACTGAAATCACGTGAAGTACAAATCGATCAACTACAGACGAAACTCAATTCTGCTGCAAGCAACCGCGAGTTCAATCTTCTGAAAGAACAGATTGCAGCTGATAAGCAAGCCAATAGTGTTCTAAGCGATGAAATTCTCGAAGCAATGGATGAGATCGATGGCCTTGAAACCAAGCTGAAAGATGTAGCAACTGAATTTGAAAACCAGAAAGACGCTCAGCAAAATCGAATCGCTGAAGTCGCAGCGAAGACCGCTGAACTTCAGAGTGAACTTGCACGAGTGAATGCAGAACTGGAACAGTCCGAAAAACAAATCCCTACTGAAGTCATGGTGGAATACCGCCGAGTCATCAAATCGAAAGGAGAGGATGCCTTGGCCCCCGTCGAGGATGAATCGTGCGGAGGATGTTACCAAGTGCTGACCACGCAATATATTGATCGGCTCAGATTGTCCGTACTGATCCGTTGTCCTAACTGCAATGCATTCCTTTACTTGCCAGAGAGCACACGGGTTTAGCTGAAAAAAGAAGGACAAGCTCGCATGACATGGAGCCTCATTTCCCGCACTGCTGGAATAACGGATTGCTCTATCGTCGACTCGCGTGAAGCAAGAAAGCAAAGAACAACTTTTAACAACGAAGCAAACTCACCTAAGGACGTTGGCCGCCAACTTCGGGAGTTCAAACTACGTTTGGTTATCACGCGGAAACCGCTCAATCCGGCAACCGAACATCGAAAGACCCGAGAAATAAACAACTATTTCTGCGGTACGCTGGCCCCCCTTGGTCCAAAGCTTCCATCCTATTCACTTCGGACGAACAGCGTCCGGGATCGCTCTAAACTATGATTGTGCTGGGAATCGTCGGAACCCCCGCGGGCGGAAAATCAACCGTTGCCGAGAGGTTAGTGGAACTTGGTGCGACTTGGATTGACGCAGACGTGATCGCGAAAGAAGTCTCGGAACGTCCGGATGTTCAGGATGATTTGAAACAACACTACGGACCCGCCATCGTCGACAAGGACGGTAAAGTTGACCGTGTGAAATTGGCTGCGCTGGTTTTCGGGGATGACGATGCGAGCCGCCGGCGACTAGAATATTTGGAGAGCCGGATTCATCCTGAAACGAAGAAACTCATCACGAATCAATTGCTCCGGTTCGAAAAGCGTGGAGACGCTGTGGCAATCCTCGATGTCCCACTGCTTTACAAGTCGTCATGGGATCGAAGCTGCGACGAAATCTGGTGCGTGGACGCCGATGAAGATATTCGAATTGAGCGGGCAAGAACGCGTGGATGGACCCCAGAGCAATTACAAGCCCGGGAAAACAACCAACTCGATATTGCAGAAAAGAAACGACTCAGCACGCGTTTCATATTGAATAATGGAACCCTTACGGAGCTAAACGAAACCATCAGCACATTATGGAGTTCCCTCATTAGACGGCATTCTGCTGCCAGCGATTCCAAGCATTGCTCGGAATAGACTGGGCCTAAAACACCTCCTTAGAGCTTAAATCCGTAAAAAGTGAACGATTCGCGCCCCAATGACCAAATAAATTGAGCTTATTAAGTATCTCCTACACCTCTATTTCTTATTTCTTGTCCTAGCGGCGATCATACTGAAACACCCGCAAAAACATTCACTTCTCTCTTCTTCCTGATGAGTCACTCGGCAGAAAGTCTGCTTTGACTCAACAGCTTTTCTTCTCCTCCTCGCTTCCTCCCCTCCTCCTCTTCAAATCATTTGGACGGTCATGTCCCCCAATACTCCGCACTCACGTGACGATTCTGAGCCTAGACGCAAAAACGGACAACGCGAATATCGTAATTACCGGAAAACCCAGAATCGTCCAAGACATCCTGACAAGGAAGTCGATGAACGAATCCGTGAACTCGATGCAGAGCGAGATCCACTCTCTCTACCTGAGGAAATTGTTAGCGAAGCCAACAAGGCTGGCGAGAAGGTCGGCATACCCTCGATCGAGAACAATGAAACACCTTCTCTGAACATTGCTGAACTACAGCAGCAGTCGCTGGAAGAATTGTTAACTCTCGCGGAAAGCCAAGGCATCGATGACTTGGCCAACATGCCGCGGCAGGAACTGATCTTTAAGATTCTCAAACACCGGATGAAAGCTGACGGATTGATGTACGGTGAGGGAACACTCGAGATCCTTCCCGATGGGTTTGGTTTTCTCCGTAGCCCCGTCTACCACTATTTGTCGTGCCCGGATGACATTTATGTGTCACCCAGCCAGATTCGACGCTTTGGCCTCCAGACCGGGAGCCACGTGGCAGGTCAGATCCGGCCTCCGAAAGAGAATGAGCGTTACTTTGCCTTATTACGGATTGAGGCAATCAACAGCAATGACCCGATGAACCGCAAGAACGTTGTTCCATTCGATGAATTGACGCCTCTGCATCCCGACACTCGCATCATCATGGAACACGAGACTGACGAACTCAGCACTCGAGTCGTCGACATGTTGACACCGATCGGCTTCGGGCAACGGGGTTTGATTGTTAGCCCGCCTCGCGCGGGTAAAACGATCTTGATGCAACAGATGGCGCGTGCTGTTCTGAAGAACTACCCTGACGCGTATGTCTTTGTCCTCTTGATCGATGAGCGTCCTGAAGAAGTCACGGACATGGAACGCGAAGTCCGTGGACCTCAATGCGAAGTCATCAGCAGCACTTTTGATGAACCAGCTCAACGGCACATTCAAGTGGCGCAGATGGTGATCGAAAAGGCCAAACGCATGGTTGAAAATAACGTGGACGTTGTTATCTTCCTTGACTCGATCACTCGCTTGGCCAGGGCCCACAATAGCGATGGCGATTCAACAGGGAAACTCCTTACCGGTGGACTTGACGCTGGCGCCCTGCAAAAACCAAAAGCTCTGTTCGGTTCGGCTCGCAAAGTAGAAGAGGGAGGCTCACTCACCATTTTGGCAACCGCACTAGTGGATACAGGCAGCCGCATGGACGATGTCATCTTCGAAGAGTTCAAAGGTACCGGCAACTTGGAAATTGTTCTCGATCGTACACTAGTGGATCGAAGGATTTGGCCCGCGATTGACATCAGTGCCAGCGGCACACGGCGAGAAGAAATGTTGATGGATCCTGACGAATACCGCAGGATATCAGGCCTGAGAAGAGCCTTGGCTGAGCTATCCCCTGCTGATGGGATGCAAAACCTGACCAACCAATTACGTAAGACACAAAACAACGCTGAATTTTTGATGAGTTTGAAGGATGTCAACTGAAATCACTGGCCTCGATGGACACCTCCCCAACGGAAAGGTTGCTATTGTCGCAAGTCGCTACAACCCTGCAATTTGCGATTCACTTGTTGCGGCAGCATTGGAAACCCTCGCAGACGCGGGCTACCCCGCTGAGCGAGCCCCCGTTATCCGAGTGCCTGGTGCATGGGAATTGCCCACCGTCGTGCGCCAAGTGATCGAGCAACCAGACATCGTCGCTGCAGTTGCGCTTGGCTGTGTGATTCGAGGTGAGACAACCCACGATGAGCACATCAACCGCGCAGTCAGTCTGTCTTTAATGGAAATGGGCACCCAAAACCGAATCCCGATCGCATTCGGATTACTCACCTGCAATACACTGGAACAGGCAATCAATCGCAGTGGCGGAACAGTGGGCAACAAAGGACATGAAGCAGCCGGGGCCGTGATCGAACTGCTTCGACTTCAGGAAAAGATAGAATCTGGTATCTGAAGGGCAGCCCAACTTAACTCAAAGCCCCAGGCCATAACTCACCTGTCTGTCAATTTTTTAATCCTGTCACTAGCTGATAATCGCTAAACTCAAGGAGTTCGGTGACGGGATCGCGCAACGAGCAACGCAGGCTACACAACAAACAAGCCAGCCTTACCGCTAGAAACGCGATGTGTTGAATACCTGCGACCCAAAATTGCGGCCTCTGCCCAACATCAAGTCCGCTTTAGCAACTGGGAACTACGGAAAGCGGGGAGCTGCTAGGATGAGCCCACGCACAAGAAAGCGATTCTGTTTTATGTCCGCCTCGAATAGGAAAACAGCAAGGCACATGACAGGGAACGCAGAAACGTCGACCGAACCACATCGAGGAGTCATTCACAACCGCGGTAACACGATTCTTGGAGCCGGATCTTGACGCAGAACAAGCGCCAATCAGAGACGGATTCGAAGGGCCACGGTCAACGATCGCGTTCCCCACGTTGGCGAACCGACAAGCCACCAGAGAAGTCTGCAACCCCAAACCCGAAACCCAAAAATCCATCACCGTTAGCATCTCGCCTGATCGGCCTTGAAACCGAATACGCTACGCTTATCCTCGGCACCGATGAGGTTGAACCCAACGGCATGCCAGCGGCTCAGCACGTTTACTCAGCCCTGTGTGATGTCATACGGCAGGATCAGCCCACAGTACCTGGCGTCTTTGATCAGGACCAACTGTTTCTGGCCAATGGATCGGCAGTCAGTTTTGAATCACATCCTGCAATGCACCAGGAACCGGGTGGTTTTCTCGAAATCGCAACACCTGAAGTCCGCGCTCCCTCAGAACTGCTGACTTGTCAAAGATCGATCGATCGTCTTGCCGCCGATGCCGCGTTTAATTCCAAGACAGGATTCGATATCCGAATCTTGAAAAATAGCCGCGATGCACTCGGGCATGTTTATGGCTGCCATGAAAACTATGAGGCTGAAGTAGCCCATGGCTTGTTTCTAGTCATTTATCGTCTATTTATTCTGCTGCTGTGGGGCATGCAGGCGATCAGCCTGCTCGCCTCGCTCCCGGTCATGGCAGCAATTCTGGCAGTCGTATTCTTGTGCAAAACGCTAAAACGTCAGCCTATCTCATTCGAGAAACCGGATGATCTTTTTGAGAGTGTACCGCGTTGGGTCGCGACGCCACTGCTGGCAACCCTTCGCTGTGTTCACCTGCCCACTGTGCTTGTTTTGCGACTGGTGATCCGGCACATCGCCTTTAGGCGACAACGCCGTTGCCTGACTGCCTTTCTCGTGTCTCGGGTTGTCCTTTGCGGCACTGGAACGCTAGATCCTAATGGTCGCTACCACGTGAGTGCAAAGGGAATAGCCATTGACTCCATTGCAGACATGGGTGGTTTCAATGGTGAAAAACCAATCTTCGTATTTGGGCACTGGCTCGGCCAATTCTGTGCAAAATCTTTCTACTCTCTTGCTTCAACGATGCAAATGTTCGGCCGAAAACAGCGTCTGCAAATTGGACTCTCCGATTCGAATTTGTCTGACTTGGCAGAGTATGTCAAAGTGGGATCAGTCTCCCTACTGTTGGACATGATCGAATCGGGCCAACATCGTAAAATGCCGCAAATCAAAGCACCGGTTGATGCATTGGGACGCATCGCCAGCGACTGGCATTTGGTTACCCGCGTTGCCACCAACCGCGGTGAGATGTCAGCATTGGACCTTCAAAAATCCTACCTCGCTGCGGCTGAAGCCTTTGTTGCCGGAGTACCTGCAGCACAGCAGGGAGAGGCTCCCCTAATTTTGATGCGTTGGCGGGAACTCCTCAACGCTGCAGTAGCATATCGAAAAGATGCTGCTGATTTCTCCGACGCGTTGGGGAAGATCGATTGGTTAACCAAGCGAGCCATGATTGATCAAATGGGTACCGATTCAGAATGGACTGCCCGAAAGAAGATTGACTTGCGATACCATGAACTTTCGAATGAAGGTTACTTCACGAAGATTGCCACCACTATACCGGGAGTGCAATTGGTAGACCCACCCGATGTCGAACGCAGACGACGCTCCCCCCCATCGAACTCACCGGCAGCTCGCCGGGGCTGGCTGATTCGAGAATTCGCTGACTCAGAAGAACAACTACGATGCGACTGGGGGTTTGCTCTCATCGGACACGGTAAGCACCAACGGCGTGTTCAATTCACAGACACCCACTATGTGTAATAACGATACAGCCACTTTCTCGATCGCCCGAAAAGTGATCGCCGAGCGGCTCGCTGGTTTTTTCATCTTGCCAGCCCGGGATAACGGCAACGTCAGATGTGCTCATGCACCTTGCTCCATCAGTCAGGCAGCACGATCAAGCACCGAGGTCGTGCATCGATGATTCCGACAGCCCACAGTCAAATTCAGACTTGTCTGTATTTCGGAGGGGTAGATTACAAACGAACTTTCCAGCTTCCTCGCGACAGCTTCATCAGCCTCCCGCGGGCGAGTGAAAGTTTTTGGCGAAGAATGAGCATCAACCTGTAATAGAACAGGAGCTGATGAAAACTCAACTTTCTTGCCGGCAACCGCGTTACCAACCGCTTCGAAACTCAACCGCAGCGTCTCTACTTCAACGAAACGATTTCGCGACTCCGGTATCCAAACGATACCATTCACCCTTGAATTCCTAGCGTTGTCGTGTGCACCGCTCGCAGTCGGTTTTTCCAACAAGTGGAGGGGTACACTACAGCAAGCTTCCGGATTCAAAACTTCACCTGAGTGCCTGACGGCCCCCCTGTCTAGCGAAGCCCCCACAGATACCTCGGTATTTCCAGATCGCCGCATCATATCCTCATGAGTCTTCTGATCTGTTAACCGTGATTCACTTACCGACTCGCCCAGATCTGCATCAACGGGTGTCATGAATCCAAGTGGTACAGGTTTAACGACCAACTGACTCACGAGCTGAACTCCGCAATGTTGACGCAAATATCGAAGCGACCTTTTCTCAGTCATCATCAAAAAACGGGTGCTACCTGCTGCCGCGGCAGTCCCGTGTTCTTTCGGATCACAAAGGACTTCAGATAGCGACCGATTCGCTCTCAGATAATTTTTCAAGGGATCGGTCAAATTGCGTAATTGACCTGCCACTCGCAAGCGTCTTATCAACGTGCTTGTTGGGCATTCTACCGCCGAGTGGATCATCGACGAACTGCCTTCACAACTTTGCCTCAGCGTTCTTTGATCACCGCTACGATTTTCCCGACGCTCTAGGTGGAAATCCTGTCCTGCCCAAAAAGACACTGGTAAGGCGGGCACGTCACCGATCATGATCGCGGCACAGTGCACCGCACTTGTCTTCTCTGCGGACATTACCGGCAGCACCAAACGTGGCAGTTCAAACGACACCAGAGGTGGAAAGAACTGCTCAGCTACATTCATTTTGGAAACCGCTGCAAGCAACCGCGGCGTGACCTTCCTGCACCATGCGGCTCGGTTTAAATACTGAGGCACATGCATTAACGTGCAAGCATGTGTGAAACCTGCGCACATGACGATGGACTGGAACGTGCACTGCTCACTGGAGTCCGTTCTGTCAGGGTACTCTGCCAGTGCATCACAAACGTTTGTCTCAGAAGCTTGAACCAGGTCGCAAATACTAACGTTCGCGTCAATTTCAACAAGCTGATCACAACTTACGAAATCATGATTTACGAACGCTGATTCGTGCTGCAAAAAAGAATTGCTCACTTGTTCCGTCAGCCTTGCGGAATGAGCCCGATGCCGAAATGAAAAACTGCTTGCTGCTTGCATCGCGACAGTGGACTCAGCCTGCCGCATTACCATTGTCGGCCGGTAGAGACGGTCTTGGGATTTTTGGTTCGACATCACTTCGATACCACATATCAACTGCCCCGTACTCGCTTCAGACACGCCAGTATCAGTAATACCGACATGGATCGACTTCATTCTTCCAACTGCTTCATCACGTCCTATCACTGTTTGATCCGGTCGGCGTGTGAACCACTTGGAGAAGGACCAACTTCTAAGGAAACGCTCATCCAGCGTTGCGACCGGAAGTTCGCTGGCCCGGCCGAAGCCCTGACGCGAACCAACTGAGACATGATTTCCTGGACTCATGGGGTAAAAGTTCTCAACACCATTCAGAAACACTGGCCCAGCTTGAATCCTATGAATCAACTCGTCGGCCAACACCTGATGAACCATGCCTGAGGTTGATTCCGCCATGCACGGCAAATCGACTTGCGACATCACCTTTACAAACATGGAGCACCGCACGACATCAGCTTCACTGGCAGCAGCATCCCATCGCGAACACTCGCTTACAGTCCCAAGCTCAACAGAAGTCGAACTCAAGGCGAACGAAGCCCCCACGATAGGATGCTGGACACTCAATAAATTCCGGCATTGTCTCCCCCAATCGCTGCTGGTCGGCTTTATTGCCGTGGAAGCAAATACATCATGAACCTCATTCTCAAAAATCATTCGAAGACGAGGTGCAGTCCCATGAGTACTCGCGAATGCGATGTTGTTTCCTACTTTTATCGCTGTATCAATGCTACGCGATCCGACTACCAGCCGGAATTCAGAAACCCGTACCCACGCCCGAGGCGTTCTTACTTCGGCAGAGGCAGCATGCGAATGCCCGAATGCTGAGCCGAGCAGATCGGGTTCGCTCAGTGCAGTGATTATCCAAGAACCGCCCCGGTGCGAATCCTTGCTGTGCAATTGCAAAACAACACGATGAATATCTACGGGCTGCTCGACCGGTATTCGTACCGACCATGCACCACAGATTTCCTGCGACTCGATTGCTCCACAAGGAAAACCGATGGCGAGCAGTTCTGAAACCGCAGGAATGACGTTGGTCGCGTTATTCCTGCTGCTCTCTGAGTCCATCAGCAACAGATTTCCAACAAGCCACCTGACCGACTCTCGACTCGAGTGCCCCGCCCAGTGCTCGTGCCAAAAATCGTGGTCGCGCACCACCGCGGTGCCACCCACCGACGATTTCACCCGCTCGGATGAATCGAGAGTTCGACCCCGTCTGCCCTCTTCCAGCCGATGGCATATCAAAGCGGAACGCTCCCTCGACTGACCAGACCCCAAGTCTGATGCCCCACTGGGCTCTTGCGCCTTCAAAATCGGGCAGTTGCCAGCCGAATGATGCGTCGTAGGCACGCGAGTTTTTGGAATCGCAAACAAACGGGTGGCGTCAAGCAAGTCACCTCGCACCAGTTCTTTACTGAAGGATGCCAGTTGATTTGTTGTGAGCCCCTCTGATACCCCATCACCATGAGACCAAGCATCTCTATGCTGTCCCACCGTATCAGCCACGACGCCCAGCATGCCAAAGACAAACGATCCGCTGGTCACACGCTCTGACTGATGCAAATAATTGGGGTGGGGCAAAACTTCACAGGTATCCAAAGAATTGAATGACTCATTCGAGACTCGTGGTCCGTCGCCGAGCTCAACCCCCAATGGATTCGCTGAAACTGCGGCAACCAACTCAGAAGCACTTTCTTTTTCCAGTGCCTTCTCTTGCTCGGCGAATGACTCTGCCTTCGCTAACGCCGAAGCATCAAGCCCCAAACCACGGAGCACCTGTTGGCTGACAAGAGCATGCAGACCACAAATCACTTGTGACATCACGCCAGACGGATTCTCCGGATGAGTCCTTCCCGAAGTCTGCGTCGTCTTAGTTGCTTGCATTTCGAGGGCAGCATTCGACAGCCCAGATTGCCAGTCAACTGCGGATAACATCTGCCCCACATCTATCTGTGAAGACAACCGCACTCGCAACTCCGCAGCGAGATCCTGGTTGAACCTACCAACAGTCGGCGTACCCTGATCAGGCAACAGTTCAGTGTCATCAAATGAATCATGCCTGCCATCAACCCGCCACCAGTGTCGCGATTCGTGGCAACTCACATTTTCACCTCGAGCGGCCCCAGCAGATGGTGCATGACTCGACAATTCACAAGAAATACTGTCATTCCACGCTACACGAGAGAAAGCGCCGACAACAAGCTCGTCGGCAACTTGAGTGGTATGACCCAACACGGAATCGCTGGTACGCGGACGCATGGGGCGGGAAGAACCCCTGACATCGAATGTCGGGAGGCTGTGACGGTGCTGATTGTCGCTTTGCCGAGGCTGCATCATGCGTCTATCGGATTTGGGGGATGGACACGACCGGCGTAGCATTATGGGAGGGCTGACGCACACCAATCAAAACGCAAGACCATTTGCGAACTGAAGCTCATTGGATGGGGAGGTCGATCACAAAGGCTTTTCGGCACCTCCTCCCGATGCACGCAAGACTTTCGCGACCATAAAGGTCACAACGAGCGTTAGAGTCTTGCAAATCGATTAAATCCGAGTCGATCGTTGCGACCGATACAGCACGAAGCCTCACCCGGCTAAAAGCACAATCACTTCACAAGCGTCAAATCCGGCCTGTGCGTTTGATGGCTAAGCTTGCCGCGGCACCGTCACATTGCTCATCATCACAAAGATTAGACCCGCTTCAAAATCAAAGGTACTACCAGGCAATGTTGCGACGAACAAACAGTGGACCACTGGGTGCACGCTTATGGTTGGCTCGCCGGCAACATTGCGGCTGCCTGAAATTCTTTAAGAGTCATATTTTTCACCTTACCGTCTGCCATCACAACGTATCCACCTCGTGCAAGAGTTCCGGCCTCGAACGCCAGCACAAAGTTTCCCAGCGTTTCCGGAACACTGAGATCTCCATTCCAATTCACAACCACATCACCTTCGACAAGGCTATCGCGTGCTGCACCACGAGTTCCA
>JACLAC010013378.1_pt1 | contig 22864 bp, 12 predicted proteins | sample 8027881 | NCBI WGS metagenome assembly JACLAC01 (sample SAMN15725517, study PRJNA655200) | protist metagenome | isolation source: fluorescence activated cell sorting (FACS) single amplified genomes of... | place: Spain: Blaines Bay Microbial Observatory, Mediterranean Sea | collected 2016-01-19 | reverse complement strand
CACTTATTCTTTCAACTTATTATCGGTAGCATTGAACCAAAACTATTATCCCTTTGAAAATTATTAGCAAGCAAAGGATAAAGTACTCTCGAATGACGAATTGCAAAAGAACTTTCACGTGATTGCTCGTTCTATCTCCAGCATGCCAAATTTCAAAAAGAAATGTCGCAAATTTCAAGCAATAGAACAGTGTCTAAGACTTGTGGTCCTGAAGCCAACCAATTATCATGCACTAAGACGTAAAATTCAATCCATCAAAAGCCGGCATAAAAAAATTGCTGAAAGCTTGTCTCAATGTTTGAATGAGATATCACACCCGACCTCTTCAATATTCAGAGTCTATAGTAACAAAGTCAGATTTAGCGTTAAGGAATGTGAGAAAATATTATCATTTCTTGAGCGCTCTCTGGGAAAAAACAAACCTATAGATACAACAGAAACCGAAAATATCAAAGATTATTCTAAAGAAGATAATCAGTCTGCGAAAGAGATTCAAAGCAATGGTGAAACCTCAGATACTTCTGTATGTTTGAAAGATGCGACTGAACGTGTTTCGTTAAATAGTATAATCGAATACCTGAGTAAATTACGCCCTGCTAAGCTACAAGCGGCAGAAAAAACATACAACGAATGGAGAAATTTAGCTATCGAGCCATTGACAAAAAAATCCCAGCGACGAGAGCTTCAAAAATTGTTAGCAGGTGAGGCATACGCTCTCGAGAAAAATATATGTCTAAAATTGTTGGAAAAGTATAATCCAATGACAGAAGAAGAAATCAAAACCGAAGCCAAAATTTCAGCACAGAGATGGATAAGCTTAGATCCAGAAGGCTGGTTTGCCGTTAAACGAAAAGAGAAATATTTAATTGATAAAGGACATTTTGCAAATCGGGCTGATGCACATCGGCAAGCAAAAGCTCTTGCCACCAGCGATAGATACAACTTCGAGAAGAGAAAGCTGCAAAGTGACCCTGATCGAACTTATCATCTTTTTGAGCATTATATTAAAGATCCGACCCCAAGGATGCCTTTTAAATTGTTTTTAAAGTCGCGCGCCTCAAAATGGGCGCAAGAAGCGAGGTCATTAAAATCTTGGAATACGAGGAAAAGGCAACTCCAATTCTATGAGAAGATCAATCAAAAACATTACATTGCTTTTCAAGATTTATCAAAAATGCTGAGCTCTATTTTTCGTTCATTCACTCGAATAGATGAAAGGGGAAATAATCATCCTGCTCGCGAAGGCTTTTCTTTGGCTATGAAGCTGAAACAAATCCGAATCGAGGCACGCAAATTGACATGGAAAATGAAAGCTCAGTATTTAGATAATTTATGGTTGACAAAAGATGCGTTGAAAAAAGCCCAACGAGACAGTTCTCTTGACTTGAACTGGAATGATATTAAAGATGCATTAGATCCTGATAGTGACAGTAGCGAAGATGGAAGTGAAAATGAAAATAGTGAAGACTACAGTCAAAATGGCGAAAGCGATGATGACAATGAAAACAATGTCAGTGATGCAAGCGGTGATAGCTACGGGGATGATTCTTGCAATTTTACCGAGGAAAGTGATGAAGAAAGTACAGAGAAAGAGCTCAAAAATAACTCTTCTATTGATGATTCTGAGAGAGACACAATCAAAAATAATACAACAAGAAAAAAGGGAAAAGTGAAGCTGCCTCCACCTGACATACCAATATCAGACCTCGACTTGATCAAATTTTTGCGCGAACGAGGTAAGTTTCAAGCAATTTTTTGTTCTTTGTTTTCGTAGTTTTTACCAGCATATTTCTTACTATTGCTTTGTAAATTTTATTGTACTCAGGATATACTTGTTCAAATGCGCCTGATATAAAGAAAGCCCGTAAATCAGCACATGACGAAGACGAAAGTGATTTAATTCCCATAGCAACTGTTCGAAAAGTGCTTGGTGGGGAGCTATGCAGCTTATTGAGTCATCCTCAGACAGCCAGAAAGGCTCTTGCTCTTTGGAATCCTGAGGCTGCTGTTCGTAAATCATTTAGTTGTCAAGATTTTGAATGTAACAAAACACAGCAGTTGATGAGAACGGAAACAGCAAAATTGAGTACAGAGTGTTTTGATGCAAAGACACTTCAAGACGCTAAAATGGAAGCATTAAAGCGAAAACAAGAAAAATCTATAGAGATTAAAACAGTTATGAAGGAATTTATTGCCAAAGAAAAAGTAAAGAGGGAAGAAATAAAACTTCGGCAAAAAGAAATGGAGGAAAAGCTTCAGGTAGAGAAAGATGAGAAAAATGACGCAGGTCGTTCTGCTTTTAAGGAATGGAAAAAAGCACTAGTAAATAAAATGTATGAGTCCAAATTAAAAGGAAAACTTTTACCTCGAAAATTCGATCTATGCAAGACTCCTGCAATTGATATTATTTCTGATGCACAAAGTCCAGAACGTAAAAAGCCAGCATGGGTAGATGTATGGTCACCGCCTGTCATTGATCATAATGTAAAGAAGCCCAAGTCGAAGAAGAAGAAGAAGAAATTACTGTCCCATCAAACTTTCAGTCGCCGCCCATTTCTGTAAATGAAATCTTTCATGAAAGCTTCCTTATTCAGTTTTACACAAACGGTATCAGCTCAGTCTCCTTGTTCCAACGAGGATACGAAAAACCAATGAATTTGTGCAGAAGAATAATTAGATCAAACCTACTTTGTAGTTATTGCTCATAATATTCTACTTTGATTTGAATCACTACAACAAAAAGTCAAGAGCGTGCTTATAAGGAGTATCATCATTATAGACAGAGTCGTCACCCCTCCATCGCCAATCCATGTTTCACTAAATTTCCAAATATCGAATTTGTCTCCGTTCAAGAGCGCATCTAACTTATCTTTGCTCGGATGAAATTCAGGAGATAATTCAAGAGATTTGAGGTATGCGTTTTTGGCTTTTTCAATTTTTTTCTGCTTCTCAAGAATTGTGCCTAAGATATGGTATTGAAGGTTTCCTCTAGGTTCTATTGATATTGCTTCCCTCACAAGAATTAGTGCGTCTTCCATCAAGTTTAAATTTTGTAGTACCACCGCTAGGTTCAAAATTACATCTGGATGCTTTGGATCAAGAGAAAGCGCTTTTCGAAAGCATTCTATAGCCAGGAGGACATTTCCATCCGCCCTCCACTACAAAAAAAAATTAAAAACAAGAAACATAAATAATCACAATACTGGCGATTCTGTGAAAATCATAAATAAGGCTGAAGAGGAGAAAAAGAAGATAAACGCACCGTATGCGCCAACTGCAAAAATAAAGCAGCGGCATTGTCAGAGTATATTCCCTTCAGAATAATTTCATCAATAATACTTTTTCTAGCTTCCTTGTATCCACCTTTCGAATTAAAGATCATACCAACTATTTCTTCCTTAAAAGCTGGGTGCAACTTCCGATTCTTTATAGAGTTTAAATAATCGAAGCGCGTCTTAACTTTTCTATACACTTCACTTGATGGATCTTTCAGATCTTTCTTTGACACTGTGAAAGAATCATGTTTTTGGATATCTTTGTCGTGAACCTTTGAGTTATCGGTATCTATGTTGTTCTCTTCTTTCATCCTTGCCTTTCTCCTCTTCTTTTTTGACTTATGCTTACCACGCTTGTTGTTCTTTTTATCTTTTAAACCACGAGTTTTCTCCTTTTCTACAGAAGTGCTCGTAGCTTCTTCAATTTCAACAAATCCAGCACTAGCTGCGAGAACTTCTGCCATAGAATCTTCGTTCGAAGTGGAAGTGGATATCTCTACCTTTCCATCATCATTCAAAACAAAGCGGTCTCCGGCAGCTAAAAATAAGTAGAGAGTAACAGATATAAAATGAATGATTCTCATTTTTCAATGAGAGAGATTTGCAGGTGCACTTTCCAATGCTACTGCCGCACTTTCAACATCTGAGCAATTCTGTTTTCCTACATTCTAGCGTGATCACCTTACTTTCGGTCTAACTTATTTCCTACCTCATCTCAATTCCACACGCTGCATTCGCTCAATAATACCCATCACGACAGAGTTTGTTCACAAACTACTAGCGCCTTAAAAATTGTGTTTCATTCTTACTTCACTCAAGCAACGCAACAAAGTGAAAGGCACATGGTGAAAATATATGTCCAACTTCTTCGAGATTCAGAAGGATTCGTATATTTATTTTTATTCTGACTGATGTTTATTCTTTACGATCTTACTTCTTCGTTCGTCGTACTGCCTACTCTTACTTATGTTATTTCTGCCAGCAGATATACGCAGTACGCTCGTACCAGAAATCTCAGCAGCACTCAACTGACTCAAGTCACTGGAAGATCCTCAGAGACTCAGCTCTATTCCGCACTGTGTGCAGCTGTGATTAAGAGATACTTCGCAGTAGAATCTAACATCTTCATTTGCACAAGTTCACAGCAAATAATCGTGGTGAATTGGAGAAGGACTCAGTAGTCTTGGCAGCTGAATATTGCAGATATATATTTATTTATATAATATATATTTATAAAAATAGACCGTATAATTCCATAGACTGTAAATACAATTGTACGAGAAAAAATTGTGGCTGCGCATTTCACAACAACTTTCACAAAAAATAATCAGGTGGAGGCTTTTTTGCTGGAACTTGACGTTCGGATGCAGGTGCATCTCTGAAAATCTTAAAATCATAATTCACTTTGTCTCCCAGCTCTAGTATCGCAGCTACATTTCCGCATCGGTAGCAATAATTTGGAGCAGACCATACTGTAACTAACTTTTTGTCGAACATCTGTTTATATCCTTCCATGACAAGTTGGTGCGCCCTGGCTATCATCTTCAAGTCATTTAGATGATTGAATTGTTCAACAACATCAGCTCCGAACAAATAACCCGCACCTCGTGGACTGAGACCCCAACCATCAATTTCTTCTGGATCGGACCACATTAGATCACACATTGCACCCTCATGAGGAACTTCCTGTTTTCGTGCAATCAAGCGGACTTGGTCGAGTGTTCTTATTGCTGGTGAAAGTCCGCCATGAACGCAAAGAACTTTACCATCCACCACAGCAGATAGGCTAAGATAATCAAACACATCTGTGCAGTAGCGCCAAACATTGACGGACCCATATTTTCTGAGACATTCGTCATAAAAGCCATAGACCTGAGTAATCTGTCTACTTTCATGATTCCCGCGTATCAGAGTAATACGCTCTGGATATCTAACTTTCAATGCCAGAAGGAGGAGAAATGTTTCGACACTATAAAATCCACGGTCCACAAAATCACCCATGAACAAGTAGTTGGTATCTGGACATTGTCCACCAATTTTAAATAGCTCTTTTAGATCATAAAACTGCCCGTGAATATCACCACATATCGTGACTGGAGAGCTGACGCGCTGAACATTGCCCTCATCGACTAGAATTTCACGAGCTTTAGAGCAAAGCTGTTTTACCTCGCTCTCTTTCAAACATTGACAAGATAAAAGCTTCTCGATTTGTTTGTCAAGGTCGCCCGAAGAATTTGCTCCGGCATCTACTTCTCTGTGCTCAATCGAAGGTGGCAAAGAGATGCCAACAACATCATCATTTTCTGTTTCTATTTCCATTTTTGTGCTTTCAAGGAGGAAAGTCTAGCGTTGTTTTCTGTCACGGTGAACAAACAAGGTAACAGAAAAGTTGAAGTTTAGGAGACTCCAGTTGTAGACTTCTTTATGAGCAATAAAAAAACGGCAAGCAGCCACCACACCCCATACTAAGATATTGCAGCAAAACCACTATATGCAACTTTCACCTATGGCTCAGACGAGATTTGGTCCTTCTCCCTCTCCACTCGTTGAAAAGTGGTGAGTCCGTCGATTCTGTTGAACTCATGAATTGCTAGCGTTCTTCAACCTAATTCGCAAGAGCATTCGCACCCACAAGTACCCGCCTTCCCAACGAAAGACCTATCATATCGGGATGTAAACAGCGCTCTGTTCCCTACAACATTCGTTGTGGGAAACTGTCGCAGCTGAAGCAACAATTGAGAAGAAACAAACATGCATGCATGGCATGCGGTAAAGTGGCGGGCCACGGTCATCCTCATGAGTCATGATTGCATTGAAAAGCTTTGAATGGACGGACGTACCACTCAGTGACTGGTACCAGGCGCGGAAGCAGTTGGCGGCGAAGAGGTTTGGAGTCAAACTTTGGACTCCTTGGAGGCTTGGAGTGCGTTTGGTTGGACTAATGGTTGATTTCGCCAACATCAAGGCTGAGTGATAGACTGAGAGAGCTTACTTAGAGAGTAAGACTAAGCTTACTTGCTTGCGGCCGACAGTACTCGTTGATCATGACGCGAATGAAAAAAGAAAGAAAGGATCCGTACACGAAGCTCACTCACTGGCAGAGTCACTGGTTTACGACTACCGTACGCGCGTAGTAACTTCAGCTTGCTTGCTTACTTACACGAAAAGGCTCCATCCATCCAGCCCAGTGCAAACCACTACTGACTGTACGTAGTAAACTGGGCCATTCATACTCAGAAATGAGACCATCATTTTGGAGCTCGACAGGGTACGTCGTTAGTAACTTACGACCCGGCTACTAGCTAGTAGAGAGACGTAACTACCGCTTCCCCGGTACTTCGCTAAACACTCATTAAATTTAAGACTCAGAAGTTACTGTGCTTCATACTGTACGCCGTACACTGCGCACGCACTCGTAGGCTGTCGTAGCTAGCCGGCTGAGTGACTCAGTGATGCTGACAAAGTCGAAGAACAACGAAACTTCAAAACGATTCAGTCTGGAGGTGAATGAATCTGTTGTCATGAGACAGCTTGCTGCGTACGCAAAGTTTTTCTGTGCTCAGCGATTTTTTTCCATTGGTGAAGTTCATTGGCATACAATTTATTGCGCGTGCGAAGCAGAGTTAAACAGTAATCATTGGCACGTTAACGGAGATGATCTTCAAAAGTAGTTGAAAGGTTTGAGAACTCGAGGTAAAATTTTTATTGATAATCTAAATAAAGAACCGATGGAAGTCTCGAACCCACTTCATTGCAGTAGAGGAAACGTAAACCGATTGTAATTGAAAAAAACGCAATTGACAAGTGCAAACGCTGAGACGTTGTGCCAGTGTCTTGTTGCATAGGGCATTTTTTTTAAAACTTGTCTGTGAAGGTGACCTTTGAGTATTTTCGCCTTTAGTTGACCTTTCAACGATGATGCTCTCTGGGTATATACACCCAAACACTTTGACAAGTTCGACTGCTGGTAAATCATCACGCAAATCACGAGAATCTGATCGATACTTATTCAGAGGAACCCTTTATAAGAAGAGCGAGGTCGGTCACTGGTACTCAGTGAATGTTCTTGTCACAAGCGACAAAATTGTTTTTACAAATACTGGAGCAAAACAAAGTAAAAATACTGTTCGCTTTTCAGATATATGGTTTGTTGGCCTTAAATTAAGTCATGAAGGGCAGAATAACGAGACTACGATCGACGCAGCTTCATCACCACATTTGCTATCCACAAATATCTCAAAGAAATCCAAGCAAATGCAAGCTCAGGGCCATAAAAAAGAAGATAGTGCTAGAGCAAAACCACAGGATCTCCCAAGTCCAGAAGACGATGAAAGTGAAGCGTTTCCTGACACTGTCGATGAAGAAACAACTACTAAAGTCGCAGAAGGTATCCTTGCAAGTCCTGATTCCAGTATCGTAAAGCCAAATTATTTTCCTCGCCGACGAAAAAGTGCAGTCTTTCGATCGAAAGATAAAGTTCAAAACTTTTTGCATTCCTTAACAAATGAACTTGACTGGATTACAGTCGAGGAGTGCTTGAAAGAATGGAGATCAAAGCAAAGCAGCGATGCATCCACGGCAGATACTAAAGCATCTTTGGATGCGGATAGGAAAAAGAGGGAAACCGATAAACCTGAAGAATCAGCAACTGATACAGGCGAAGGCATATTGAAAAGTAAGAATATAGAGGTTCATGACATAGCTGTCGGATCAGAACTCACAAACTATCATATTGATCAGCCATTCACATTGATTGATAAACATGGGATGGTGTGCGGGACATATCGTTCAAAGGCAAAGTATGAAGTCAAGTTGAAGTTACGCAAGGCCATTCTCAGAGGGATACAAAAGACTCAAGGGGCCACAAATGTTACACGCGAAGGTTGGAACATTACAGTAAACGCTTTTGATCGTTGCAAAGAGGCCGGGTGTCAGTTTGCTAGAGTAACTGAAAGTGGATACTGCGATCAGCACCGTTTGCAAGTTACAAATACATTGAGTGAGCCAAAAAAGAATTGGGTACTGGATTGTGAATTTCGCTGTTGCCAATTATGCCAAACTGAATTTAGCAGTGTCACACGGCGACATCATTGTCGTAGATGTGGAATGCTAGTTTGCTCTAACTGCTCGAAAGATCGGTTGCAAATTCCAAATCTAGGCGCAAATTATCACCGTACTTGCAGAAATTGTGCATCAATATTACACTTACAGCAAATGCCAGGCGAAAGTGATGGCGACGCCCTACAATATTTAAATTTAGATACACCAGTATTGTCTCCACATTCTGGCCGAGGAAAAAGCACTATGAATCTTCGCGTTGGTGATCAACTTACACCGAAAAGGCTTCGTTCATTTAGCGATGATAATAGAGGCAAATCTGGTAAACTTCCACCGTGGACGAAAGAGCTCTCGAAAAAACCTCTTGATTCTAAACATTTAGACCAAGATAGCGGGGACGATGAAGACGAAAATTTTGAACCTTTCAATCTCCCACAGCCTTTGAAGAATAATGTCGCAAAGTTCGTGATAAATATGGCCTTTGGCAGAACTCGATGGGTATATTTTGGAGGAAAATCTCTTTTTCTCCGTCAGTACTATTCTCAAATAAGCAAGTACCAAAATGTGGTTATTCCCACTTGGAATGGCGCTGGGGATGGCAATATGCATCACTGGACGAGTTGTGAGCAGTGGCGAGAAGGAAAAGTTCTTCAAGCATCAGGCAGCAAACAAGAGGTAACTCGACATATAACATATACGCTTCTCAAATCTGGATTCGCCCCAAGCAGTCCAGCTACAGAAGAGCAAAGACTAATTTTGGACAAGAGAAACTGTTGCGTTGTTGAAACATTTTGTACAACTCCAAATGTACCGAGTGGAAAGTGTTTCAAAGTCCACATGCAATTTGCCTTGAAACGGATAGATAGAAAGAATACCGAGATTACAATAACACAACAAGTTGACTTTCACAAGAGCAGCTGGATCTCTGCAATAATAAAGAATAGAGCGAAAGCAGGTATAATTCAAAGTCTCGAAAAATTGAAGAAGCAATTGGAAATTATGTCAAAAAAGAGCTCCGGTTCTTTCACAAAGATAAACCAAACGAAAAACGATACCATGTGTGAAAAAATTGAGCGCGTTTGTGGATCAAAGTCTAATGAAAACGCTACAACTAGCAATGACAATTCCAATACTATAGATAGTGGGCCAGACAATAAAACCAATGTAGAAGCTGACAACCAAAACATGGCAGAAAAGTACAGGCAGTTAAAGCGACGGGTCATTTTAGCTGTTGCCATTCTCTTGTTTGTGATCATTATGATTGCTACATACTTATTATATACTTCTCTAAAGGGGTTTATTATGAATCAGAATGGACAAAGTAATTACGATGCAGAGCTGTAGTTTTCAACATGTTGCAGGAATAAAGATGCAGTTGCTAACTCATCTAACAATGTTGTGGGTGCTCCAAAATTAGCAAATATAAAAGTTAGACTTAATAGAACCGTAAACTGAAATTATATCATCAGCTTATATTTTCATAATTCTTCGGAAGCCAATTTTTCTACACCGTATAAGATATTTGAGTGTATAATTTGCACCGATTGGACAACATCTAGTGATTGCATTCTATGCCCATTGAGGAGTTGCTTTCTTTACGCAACATAACTATTGATAAGTGTTTTCAAGTCATCCCAGTAATGTGACGTAACTTTATAATTCCAATCCAACATAAACCCATGGTTGACACCTGGGTAGCAAATGTACTCCAAGAGCTTACCGCATTTTTTCAATCGTTCGCTGAATCTTCGCATTTGCTTACGGTAGTTGTCGAATTCACTAGCAAGAAGAATGCAGGGAGGCCATCTCATCAGGATTGAATCCTCGCTTATTGTTGGGAACATCACTGGATGCCTCGCCTCGAAGTGCTTTATATGATCAGATCCACAAAGATTTTCTACGAGAAATGGTCCTTCATAAAATGATGCCGCTTCTTGTTTTGTCATATTAATGCCACGCTTTTCAGTGATATAAAATGACAAGATTATAGATTGACACGGTATCGCCAGTGCAATCAAGCCACTTTGATCACGTGATGCTAGGTATCCACATGTTGCCAATACTGCAAGGCCTCCTCCTGATCCACCATGCAAAACAATTTTCTGTGAGTCGATTTTCATTGTGGTTGCATTGTCGTGGACGTATCGTATCGCGGAATAAATTTCTGCAGCCATACCTTCCGCAGTACCTTCAGGTGCAAGTTGATAGGCCACATCGACGACAATAGCATGGCATGCTTTAGCTATATAGGCTGCAACAAATTTGTCATCATCAATACTTCCACCAATGGCACCTCCACCATGACAATGGATTATTGCTACGTGCGAACTGGTATTTTCCAAGGAGGTTGGGGTATGCACGTACATCGGGACTTCAACATTATTTCCATAATCTCCTTTTGGAACTGTGATCTTGGTTACATTAACGTTTCCTAATGCTTCCTTGAGTTGAGGCTTTTTGCTATACTCTGAGTAGACCCATTGGCACATCTTATGCGAATATTAACGTAAAGCGTGTTACGACTCGATTTCGAATGGTACGAACCAACAACGGCAAAAAGTCAACTTACCTGGCGATATCCTTCCACATCATCATTTGTCATAACAAGCTTATCAAATCCCTCTGGAAATGTCTTTTCTTCTTCTATTGCAGCTTCTTCGCATTTTGGGTCCCATTTTCCCTCAATTTTGTACTTTCCCTCCGTCAATGATTTCGTTTGTATCTTGCGAGAGGGTATCGGGGAGTGAAGCTTTTGATATTCATCTATTTGATCCTGCGAGAAACCTTTCGTCAAAGCTTCTTCGACGGACTTTGGAAAATCTTCTGTTGAAATGCCGGATCCCATCGAGTCTTTTCCCCGTTTTTTTATATACGTTTTTTGCCTTTCTCTTCTTTTTTGTACTCTCACATGAGTTTCTTTAGACCCTAACTAACCCTAAAACTAGTATTTATCGTGCTCTATGTTTTAGCAGCGTGACCTAGACTGTGAGAAGAAGAAACACACATTGGGTTGGTCAATTCTTGCTGGAAATGTGCGTGCCTCTATCCATCTACTAAATTTTACTATAGTGTAAGCTTACTTATCCACACGACATGTAAGAGTACGCTCGTAAGGAAAATACACCTTTTCAAGACAAAACAAAGCGAAATTCCATCGCCGCTGTCGTAGAGATACTTCAGGTGTATTCAAACATAATAATTCGAGCCCTCAAACTATGTAGACTAACATGACCTTGCGCCTACACTAATCTCTATCTTTTTGAGACCTTTAATGACTTATGTATGTGGTTGTGGTTGTGGTTGTGTGCTTGTGTGTGCTCGATATAATTATGAGGCTGAAGTCGAAACAGTTCAAATATGTGCCCGAATTTGAACTTCTTTTAGCCGACACAATCGCAAGCATAAGCTTTAAAGAGTATAAATTATACCTGAAGCATTCTGGTTGAAAAAGATCGAGATGAAAGAGATGGGAAGAAAGAAAAAAATAAATGAAATTTTGTCGGGCCTCTGACATAAACATTCACACTTATGTCTGCTTTCACCAAAAGTCGCAACACGAGTGTACGCAGCTTCTTTCTCAGCTTGTCGCAGTAATTTATGATTTCATCGTGAAATAGATCACGAAAGAAGATTTGGAGACATGTTCTTCCAGATGAAGGGGTCGTTGCTATGGTGTGTGTCTAGGTTCCATTCATAGAGAGAAAAATGACGTGTGATCCGATAGAAGCAAGCACGAAGTGCTCATCATAGTGCATCAGAAAAGTCGTCCATGCTAGCTAATTCGCAAAATCGTAACGAAGGATATTGATTAGTTCCTTTTGAATCAAGATTTCTTTTGCATCTGTCATATTCTTCAATATTTCCGCAGAATCCATGAATGATAAATCTGGAAATCTAGGGATATCAAACTTCCACTTTACAACTGCCATTGCCACAGTTGTAACAATCATGACCACAACTTGAAATATGGTGGGTCGATAGAATACTTCACTGCACTTTATGGAACGATCATTGCTATCATCCTTAAACTATGAGAGAAAAGCATGAATATAGTGTGATTTAGATGGGTTAATTTAGAAGGAGTTTTTTTTAGAAATGACTCTGCGAACTATAAGTGCTTTACAAAACTTACAGCTTTGTAAAAGCGGTAGCAAATAATACACCAAAACATTGTGGAAAACTCTAGCTATTTAGGATGGATCATACTTTTCTTGTTTTTAATCCTCATTTCACTATCATGATGAGAGTATTATTTTTTAAAATAAATGTATAGATTTTTCGGGGGTAATAATAACTGAAGACTAGATGGTAGAATTGATGGGATGTTGACACTTCTGTTGTTGGTCCACCGATGCCCCACAAAAAGTTTGTCAAAAACTAAACTTTCACGAAATTGTTTTTTTGGAATCATTGCTTCTTTTGTGGCATTCATAGGCTAGCTAACGATCAAACCTTACTTATGGAGGAGGACTAAGTCAATAAACTTTAAAAGAGTTAACTTCCCAACGGACCGATTCGCCAGGTAATCAATAGGGCGGCTGCACAAAACACACATAGATAGAAGAGATAGATAGACCGAGCGAGGGTGGGTCGTAGGAAACCAACTCTATCACCTGTTACGTAAGTAAGCTTATCCATCATCAACAGTCAAACTAAAAACTCTAACCAACCAACCAGTAAGTAACCGGCACATGGTACAAGTTAGTAACTTATGTAGGTAGGTTGTACGAGTCGTAGCCGCTACCTGGTTGATCCAGTGGGTTGATCATCACACACTGATTCACTGAATCAGATGTACGTACGAGTATCTAAATTAGTACAAAGTAGTAAATTTAGTAGTAAATTTAGTAGTAGTAAATTTAGTAAATTTACTACTGTACTCAACTAACAAGTGCACTACCACCGAAGTACGGTACCAAATTTTTACGAAGGCCGGCTAGATCTAAGCTTTTCTTTTTTTTTCATTAAAAGCTTTGTTCGGTTTGATGCGATTCGGTCGATTCCACCGAGATTCGGTCCGAGAAATAATGGAGAAGGAAGGAAGGAAGCATGGACAGGAAGGAATCCATTGGATCCGCCCATTATCCATTGGATCCGCCCATCATCCATCTTGAGAGGAAAAATTGTTGTAAATATCTTTTTACCCTCTCTCTCTCTCTCTCTCTCTCTCTCGATGATATCTCCACCTTTAGCTGTAACATTGAATGACAGAAAAGATAATATCAAACGATCATATCAATCACAATTATAAAACTGTTTTAAGAGCCCGCCCCTTTATACCCATACTCTCATGGGGAACAGCTTGGGTATCGAAGGAAAGCGAGTATGCAAAGCATACCATCAAAATCCTCTCTTCAGTCACCTGACCCTTATGGAACTCGAGTTCTTACTTGCAGGCACAAAATTGCATAAGAGCGTTAAAAATGGAACGATACTTGTTCAAAAAGGTGAACGGATTGGCAGCATGTTTGTCATCATTTCAGGAACGGTTAAGCTTTCGGACGAAAAACAGGAAACAGTTAGGCGGTTAAAACAGTTGGAGTCTTTTGGAGAACATGTATGTTCTGCAATTGATGCGACAAAAGTAGGTATTCCTCGCAAATCAGGAAGTCCAAAAAAATTATCTTCAGTTTTTGCTGGAAATCGCTTTACCTCTTCCTCTGGAGGGATGCGCAACAACGACAAGACAAAAGGGAAGGAAATTACTTTTGCCCCGTATCCATATACTGCAACGTGCATCAGCAATGACTGCGTTATAAGTGAGCTACGGATAGGCAAAGTGATGGAGATGTATCAGGCGCTGCACTTAAAGCATAGTTCTTTACTCGATTCAACCATTTTTCATGGGTGGATGCGTAAAATACCGACAAGTTTTACACTGAAAAAGAGGCACAATCTCCTGGTAAAGCAAAAAGGTATTAAAGCTGCTACGAAGAATCGATTTTTCGTATTACAGCGTTGCACAAGTAAAGATTTCAAGAGATTGAGCCAACTGAATGAAATGGATAATTTTGCAGCTAAGAAAAACAAAATGCAGAGCAAAGGCATGGGTAGAATCGGAGTTTCCAATGTAAAGAATTTAACGGAGGAAGAACATACAAAAGACACTGCTTCGACTAAGAGGAATCCTACTGATGGAGAGAGTAAAAACAATACATCGTCAGGAGATGGTTATGTGCTTCGCTATTATACTTGTAAAAGTGGTATAACTAAAATGCCATCGAGCGTCGAGTGGCATTCTGATTTAGATCTCGAAGAGAAAGGAAGCTTTATTATGTCTAGTGAATATGATTGGAACTTGTTACGTACGAGCCCACTTTCATTTAGGATATCAGCAATCGGTAACAACAAAATTCTTGATGGGATCTGCCCAGATGAAGAGCAATGCAACATCTGGTTCAATGCTATTGCGAACGTTCTTCGGGCACTTGAGTTGCGTGCAGGAATGAGCAAAAGTGAAGAGATGCAATCGCCTTTTAGCATCAATGACGGGCCAAGAAGCTCGTTCTATTCTTTAACAGCTATTCGTCATAAGTTTGTAACAAGCAAATTGAAGCATAACCGAGAAGATATCGATCAAATCTGCCCATTTTTACTTCCGAAAGCAGTAGATCAAAATATTAAAGAAAATAGAGGATGCATAAGCAGATTATTTTCCTTAACTTTACGATGTGCGGGCGAGACTATTCGTCCAAGACTGTTAAAACTGCCTTCAGGTGTTAATTACCAAATGGATAAAGACTTATTTGTTTTGGTCAGTGGAAAGGCCACTATACACTATAAAATAAATTCAATTAATTTCCATACACATAATGGAAGAGATCGAGCAGATTTTCGAAAGATTAATGAAAATCAATCGCAAAATGACGTGGAAAAGAGTGGATGGTTGAGACTTAAAAGCAATGCTTGTTCGTCAGTGCTTGAACGCGACCAGTGTCTGTGGTGTGTCTTGCGAGGCTTGTTTTTACGTTGCTATTTGTCACCACTTGACTGTATTCTGGATACACCAATTATGATTTGCATCTTGGACAGCGCAGATGGATTGCATAGGCCTAGACTCTACAATAGCAAAGATTCCGTGGTAACAACGAAAGCAAATGAAAACTATGAGGCAAGTCAAAATAAGAGAATGCTTCGCAGAAGACATTCTAATGGCCTCCTTTGCGATGTAGAAATTTTTTCAAAAGCAAAACATGTACATTCTATCGAGATGCACGCCGATGAATCGACGCCTATGGAAAAGACAGATGCTGGCTTTACATTTTTTGGCGCAATAAAGCATGAAAAGCACGGAGAATGGAACAGCGAAGAAAATGCCATGTTCAACGATGGCAGTGGAAAGGCAAGTCCAAAAGTATCCAGCTTATCCCACAACCATAAAAGATACGATATGGATAAGAATCCGAATCTAAAAAAAGGATCAGGGCAGTTTAGACAGAAACCTGAAATGGGAAGAAGTATTAGTTCCCCTCATCGAAACTCATCACATTATAAGCACAAGTTGATACAATCAACAAAAAAACATTTCTCGGAAGAAACTGTAGTACAAATTGATGCATTTTCTCTATCAAAGAGGGAACGTGATGCGTGGATATTGGCAATTGATGCAGCTTTAGTGATGGACGCGAAAGCAAAACAAGATCATAGGTTTTCTTCCCTTTCCGATAGATCTTCAGGACAGAAAAATTATGATTTTGATGGATCGGATAGAAATCCTATGCTTACAAGTGATTCATGTATGGAAGAGAATTTGACCTTTGAAGGACAATCTATCCAATTTACTCCTCGCACAACTTCAGCTATGAAGAATGAACCCTACGACAACAATGATGATAACGAAAATAATTTGCCATTTCCGGAATTGCCGGTCGTTCAAAAGGAAAGTGTATACCAAGCATGTAGAACAAAAAACAGCAATGAATCATGTTCCGAGTTATTGCCTGGGGATATTGTTGGCTATTCATCCCTATTGAATGAAGTCACCCCATATTATGGCATAACTTTTGAAACAGACTGCACTCTTTTACAAATCAAGCGGGATAACTTTCAAGAGCTCTTGTCGCGTGTTCCTTCCCTTGTTCTAGAAAATTCACCAATAAGAAAAATTTCATTTCGGCATCTCTCTATGGTTCTTCAAAATCTCCATGTACCTCTTCTGAAGCCCTTTGACTTAAAAAAATTGCAGAAAATTGCTGAGCAAAGTGAGTTATGTAGCTATGAATGTGGTTCCAAAATAATTTCTCAGGGAGATGTTGGCCATTCCTTTTATATTATTCTGGACGGTTATGTTGCAATACAGAAAGATCGTCCAAAAGTTGATATAATCATATATCTATGTACCGGTGATTATTTTGGCGAGGTTGCATTAATAAGTGGAAGCCCACGTCTAGCAAGTGCAGTGGTCATATCTGATCACTGTCATCTCTTAAAAATACACAAAGATTCATTTTTAGAACTCTTTATAAATCGAAATCCACTTAAAGGTAAAGACACAGGAAAAAAGCAAATTCATGCAGAATTTTATCTTCGTTTCTTGAGCGGTTCAGCGGAGCTTAAGCATGTTCTGAACCATGATATTGGCAGAAAATATTTTCAGTTGCACTGTCAGAAAGAATATTGCGATGAACACATTGAATTTTACTTTGCAGTTGATCGCTTTAAATCCCAATTTAGGGAAAGTAATTCTTTGCTTACGAATAATGAGCAACAAAAAATGCTTCAAATGGCATCAAACATTTTTAATCATTACATTTCAACCCAGGCGGAATCACAAGTCAATATTTCTAGTGACCAGAGAGAAAGAGTGCAACAATGCTTGGGGAAAGCTAGACAGAGCATATTAGAACTGCATAATAATAGCAGAATGCAGAGCATTGTTCCTGAAAGCATATTTGAGGAAGCTCATAAAGAAGTGTACATGCTGATGACAAAAGACAGCTTCCCTCGATTCAGGAAAACTGAACTATTTCAAGAAATGATGAGAAAGGTTGGATCTTTTGGTTGTATTGCGGCAAAAGAAGAAAGTAAAACTATGTTGGAAGATGCATATCGTAAGCGTATGTCATCAACTATGCTGAGCAAAATCATTAAAACAGGCTCTATATGTTCTTTGGATTTGCAAAAGCAAACCTAAAATTTGAAATCTGTGCTACGATTTTGTCAGTGCATAATGTACGCTTATATATATTTGATTTTTACTCCTCAGCAATCTATGCCATTCTGAGCATTATTATTTTTTAAGTCTCTAAATCTAAAATCAGTAGTTACTATATTATATGCATGAACATATGGAATGCTTCATTCTTGTTCTTCAAGCATTTCTAATAGATAAAACCGATGTGAATCTGGGATCGCGGTTGGTCGATGAGATTCTCGGTCTACGTACACATGCACGAAGTGACCCTTTGTCAAAAGTCTATCAGTTTTATTCGAAAACATCGCAACATCATAGATTACGGAAGATGTTCCGATTTTCTTGACTTGAATGCCAACATTTATTGTATCTGGAAAGCTTGCAGGCTCAATATAAGTTAATTTGGTTTCGGCGACAAATCGGGGGAAATCAATTTCACTCGAGTCCTTTAGCGAATTTTTACAGTTAACTGCGATAGCTGTATCCATGAAGTTGTAATACATAGCGTTGTTTATATGCCCTTGAGAGTCTTGGTTAACGACAAATATCAAAACAACAAGTTAGAATAATTTGATGGTCCCTTTCTCTTGGAAGCTCACGCAAGATATTCAATAAAAGTCAAGAGTAGGGATATTCTTACCATTATCTGCGAATCTTGTCGAAATGGGGAGCAACCTTTTAAAAGACTTTGATGATGTAGCCATATATCTATTGAGAGATACTTGTGTGATCTTTCCTATGTACATACGCGAAGATATAATCATCTTCTCTTTTGGTGGATTTTTCTGCTCGCTAATTTGTCACTTTATACAATTAAAATATTGCTCTATTTTGCTTATTGATTTATACATATCATAGATCTATATTGATATTTATTTATATTTGTAAATAAATAAATTAGTATAAATTCATTCATTCGCTATTACTATTTATTTATTATGAATATATATATTATTTATAAAATTATAAAAACAAATAATTATAAAATAAATAAAAGAGGCAAAAATAAAACTGGGACGACCCAAGGCAAGTGTACCAAAAACAAACCAAGAATCGTCGATATTGTCAATAACAAACAAAGAAAAGTAAAATGGTTCTACGAGTCGTATGGCTGGAGTGGAGTCACATAAACCGGTTCTGGTTAGCTAAACATTTTCATAGGAAATACTTAGGCTGACTCTGACTCTGCTAAGCATGCCCGCTGATAGAAGAGGGCAAAGTGACGAGACTCTCAGAGAGATCGAAACACCTGATTTACATTTTCGCGAGATTTGGCCAATTTCAATTTCTGTAATTGTTGCTGATTCAAAGCTGATAGATGTCTATCTTGTATTCGCTGCGCAAAGAGAGGGTTGCATGTGCATGAGATTGGGTTATTAAACATGGGGCGCGATTTTATGATTGGTTTACGCGCATGAATTTTAAGGGACTATTATCGAGCCGTGAGCGCGTTAATGTGTAAGAAAAACCCTCTTCAACTCAATCAGCCAAGGAAATGGTTTTTTTCACATGTGACAGTTGCGGAGAAAGCCTTAAAAAAAATAAGGTTGAACAGCATTTAGCCTTTCGATGCAGCAGTATTAGCGTCTCGTGCATTGACTGTGGAAAATCATTCAGTTCTATCACATATAAAAGCCATACGTCTTGTATTTCTGAAGCAGAGAGATACCAAGGAAATCTTTACAAGAGTAAGAAAAAGGTAACTGCTCAAGATATATGGAAACAGTGTATCGAAGAAGTAAGCTTGAATATAAATTTGAAAATTTCTGAATCCGCAAGAAGTGTCTTATGTGAGCTTGCTTCATCAGATAATGTTCCGAGGAAGGCCAAGAAATTTGGCAACTTTCTGCGAAATAATAGGAGAGGAATAGATAGCAACGTGGTGAATGATTTATGGAAAATTCTAAGCGAAGCTTTTACTGCAAAAAGAGCGGAAAGCTTAGTAAATAAGCCACCAAAAAAGAAAATTATTAAGGTTCAAGAGAATGACGGCGAAAGTAGTGGATGGGATAGTGGCAGTGACTCTGATATTGAGGCGACAAATAACCCAACAGCTCATATTAGGAAATCATGCAAAACACAAATATCAAGTGATGAAAGCGCAAAAGCTTCCAAGAAAACGAGGGGCAGTGAAAGCGTTGCAAAAAAGCGGAAATCAGAAGAAGATACAAAACAAGAGAAAAAAAGAAAAAGAGTTAAGAAGAAGAAAGATAAAAAGAAGAAGAAAGATAAAAAGACGAAGAAAGATAAGAAAAAGAAGAAAGATAAGAAAAAGAAGAAAGATAAGTAGATGCAACATAAATTAGTACTAGAATCAAAATAATGTTACGTACAACCCTTCCCGCATTCCTCATTACAAAAATTTAAAATAGGCAATAAGGCACCGTATCATAAATTTTCTTGTGAAGCATTTTTTGAACCCACTACGGCTCCAAATTTGCAAGTTCTTGTTTCTTTGGCCAGCGAAGTTTTTCATCATGCCATTTTCTGCGAAAGATTGCAAATCGGAATAACTTTTCAGCTGACCGTTGGATTCGCATCCCTTCCATAAGACGATGCTTTTGCACATTTTCTTCTCGATCAAGAGTTGCCCAAACGACCTCCAGCACAAGAAATCGCTCCGGAGTTGTATTCTTTATATCCTTTGAATACCTGATTTCTTCACCTAAAACATTGGCGGCAACAGTTCTTTCACCGACAAAGATTCTTGCCTTTTCTAAACCACTTGAACTATCCTGGTCATGGAGAACATCAGAGGTTATTGCACTGTTCATGTACTGAAAATCCGAATCATGAGATCTTGAGTAAGTTGACAAAGACTTTCGTGCAGAATGCCCTTTTCGTCTGGATTCATTTAGCATATTGCTTCCGATCATTCTATTCATGTAGTCTACAGCTTTGTTTGCACCCCGTTTAGATTGCACATATTTTTCCAGTAAACGCTCTGTAAAAAGAATTGTATCACCAACAACAACATCATCGCACTCTACAAACATTTTTACTGCATTCTGTGGCCGTGGAGGGATATATTCATCAATGGGTAGTGTTCTACACCGCTTTATTTCTGATGGCATGCTTCGATCTCCATGTGCATTCAATGCAAAAATTCTGATTTCATATGCAGTATCAGGTTGGAGTCCACTAACAAGAGCAATATTTTCCTTTCCTTCCCATACGATGGACCATTTCATTCTTTTTGAATCTTGGCTCTGCGAGAGTTTCCCTAACGCAATACTATCAGACAGCATTTTCGGTTCTCGTGTAATTGAAGTTTTTGTTAGGCTATTTTGTCTTACAGAACCTCTCTTAGAATTTTTTAATATTGATGCTGAGGCCTTTTTTCGATTTTGAGCCGTTGCCAAAGCCTCGATGACAAATTTTTCGGCGCCACTTCTATGCATATGCCACTTAATGCGCAGCCATTTCGCTCCATTCTGAATAATATGAGGACCTGCTTGAATACGTTCTGGTATCGTCATCACAGAAATTGTTTTCGAATAAAGAGATGATGCCATATGTGTCATAACCTTGTGTCTCAGTCGATATAATGTATTCGGCCTGAGCTGTGTAATAAGGGGATCACTTTGAATTCCGTAGTACACTCGATGGAAAGAGTCTACTTTAGGCCATTCTTCCTCTTTAATATTCTTGATCTTATTTCCATGTATACCGTTATCCATTTGCAGCACATGATACACTGTCCTCTGCTTCAACCAAAATGACAATGCATGAAATGATATCAACCCCTTCTTCGATTCATCCATTTCTTCACACCCTTTTTCAATTGCATCTTCATTGCATGGAGCATTGAGTGTCTCTAAAAATTTTTTCAGGCTTAATGACGGAAAATGCAACTCATCCTTTTCTTTATTTTTTCCAAGAACATCAGAAATTACTTTTTGTATATGCAAACCTTGACGATTCTCTGGTCCCCAAAGGCTTCCATCCTGCTCGCTTTCTTCATTTTTACAATTTGTTTCAGGATATTGTAACTCGTAAGGCAAAAAGATCCCCAACGCATTTACTGCACGAGATTTTTGATCTTGTAACCTGGGCAAAGGAGGTTTTCTTAATAGTGTGGATGCGATCAATATAGGCGAGCAAGCTGATTCTATCCTTAGACTGTCATCATGAAAAGCAAATACTCGAAACTGATATGCGGTTCCAGGTTCGAGTCCTTTAACCATCACTGAAGTTTCACGCCCCTTGTACACATCTACCCAGTTTTCTTTAGGCTTTATCGTTCCTTTATGACTCTTTGCCACAATTGAGACACACTTTTGCAAAATATAAAACTTATCTTCACCTCTGTTTTGCGCGTTACGAGAATTACGGAAATCGTTGTCACCGCACATCAAATTTGTCAGGATATTTTCGACATCGCTTAGATAGATTTCTCCTTTAATTTCTTCTAAAATATCCAAAGCAGTAAACGCATTTGCATCAGTTTCAGCGACTTCTTTTTGTAAAAATTCGTTATCTAAGCCCAGTATAGATTTTGCTGTTTTATCTGAAACATTGAGTTGTGCCAAAAATTCATGCAGATGATCATTAGCTTCGATACAATGAGCAAAGACAGCACTGCTGACATATCCATTTTCTTCCTTTATTTCATTGTACAATTGTAATACCATTCGTGCACTCATCTTAGCTCGAATTTCGTTTCTTGCTGGCCATGATATCCTTATCGACGCAATGCCTTTTTTTACAATCACAGGTTTTGGAGGGGCATGTGGCTGGGAATGAAACCTACAGTATGAAAACTTACTTCCACCATTTTCATTAAAAGCTCTTAAACGATACTCCATATGTATGTTCAATGGCAAATTTTTACAAATAAACTCTCCTGCTACCTCAACGTTTTTTGCAGCCTTTTTACGACTTTTTATATCATGCGTATCAGTTAATTTTTGCTTCCATCTCTTTGATCCATTTTTTGTCTCGAGACATTCAAGAACAAAAGATTTTGTTCTTTTTTGAGAGTCATGGTCATCATCTGCCCTCCAGCACAACTTTATGCCAACACATCTAGAAATACTCGTTGCTTTATTCTTTTTAATTCTTGCTTCAGCCCAAAATATAGGTGCATTTGGACAGTTCTTATTTACTTTTCTTTGCATCGACGTGTGCAGCTTGCTAGATTTTACAATACTATCAGATTCTGCCAAATTATCCGATTTGCGCTGTGAATTATTTTCATTGACAATTGTAAGCAATTTGTTGTAACCTGATTTTGCTTTGGAAAAGCCATTTGAATCATATATTACCGCTTGACATCTTTTACGATGATGATGCTTTTTCGAATTACTCTTCTCATGCAATTTTTTGAAAAACGTTTTTCTCCTCTGTAATATATGATCTTTAGATTCGATCCGAACATTAATTATACCCTTCTCCC
>JACLAC010009812.1_pt1 | contig 22879 bp, 8 predicted proteins | sample 8027881 | NCBI WGS metagenome assembly JACLAC01 (sample SAMN15725517, study PRJNA655200) | protist metagenome | isolation source: fluorescence activated cell sorting (FACS) single amplified genomes of... | place: Spain: Blaines Bay Microbial Observatory, Mediterranean Sea | collected 2016-01-19 | reverse complement strand
CGCCGAGTGGAATCGAGTGTGCCTTGATATCGACGGTCAACTGTACCGCGAGATGTGTCATCGCCTGGACTTTTTCCGGATGGTCGTTTGCGAGATTCGTTGTCTCGGCAGGATCGACTTTGAGGTGAATCAGGACCGGGCCATCGGCGGAGCCCACCACTTCCTTTACCTCGCGCAAGTAGAGTTTCCATTCTCCAACTCGGATGGCCTCCAGCTTCGCCCAACCGTTCCAGTACAAGAGGTTCGTGCGAGCGTGCTCCGTGCCATCCTTCAGGATGAATGTGTCCCACACGTTGAGACCGTCGATCGTGGGGCTCGCTTCGGAAACCGACTTCAAGTCGATACCACAGGCGTGCGCGAGCGTGGGCAGTAAATCAATCGAGGTGATCAGGTCGTCACTTTCTCGAGCGACGGGAACGACTCCTGGCCATCGAACAATGCAGGGAACCCGCGTGCCGCCTTCAAGCGATGACCACTTCAGACCGCGAAATGGTTTGGCTGAAGCCCATTTTCGCTGCCCGGGTTCAGGACCGTTGTCGGATAGAAACACGACGATGGTTTTGCGGTCGAGCTTTTCAGTCTTGAGCGTCTTCAGAATTTCCCCAACGCGGCTGTCCAGCTCTTCGACAACATCTCCATAGGCCTGATTGGAAGACCTGCCCTTCCAGTCGGGATGTCCCTGCGCCGGAAAGTGGGGGGCGGTGAACGGAACGTACAGAAAGAACGGATGCGATCGATTCTCCTTTATAAACGCGATGGATTCACGCGTGAACTGCTCCGTCAAGCGACGATTATCAAACGGATCGGCGACCAGTTCGTCACCTCGCCACAGTTTCTTCGTCTGGTTGTTACTGCGTTTGATGTAGAACGCTGTGTCAAATCCCTGATTCATCGGTAGCAACTCGGGCGTGTCGCCCAGGTGCCACTTGCCACAGATGCCGGTTTTGTAACCCGCGTCCTGGAATACCTCACCGATGGTCAGCGCCTGCGGAGCGAGCCCCTGCTCGCCCGGAATCCTGTACCCGACAACACCACCGGTCCAGCCGACTCGAGTGGGATAGGCACCGGTCAAGAGCGCCATTCGTGAAGGGGTGCAAACAGTGCTGCCGGAGTAAAAACTGGTCAAGCGGACGCCTTCGCTCGCCATCCTGTCAATTTCTGGAGTCCGCATCGTTTTACTGCCGTAGCACGACAGATCGTTGTAGCCCAAATCGTCGGCCATGATCAGAACAACGTTCGGACGATCGACGGCAGCCCTTGCGGGACAGACTGACAGCAGCACTTCCATCGCCATAACGAACACGAATGCGGCCTTGCCTGATTCCATTATTCTCAAATCTTTCTGGTCTTGTGCAGTTCGAGCACGTGCAGTGGGCACGATAGCAGAGCCTTCGACTCCGCTGTCTGAAGACGGTGGCTACCGATTCGGTAGAAGCGTTGTCATGACCGGTTGGAAAAGTGCGTCTATTTAATCGACGGCAACTTCTGTTCTTCGATTCGAAGCGTGAGATGTCCGCGGGGTGGGTACGGTTTGATGCGCGGGTGGTTGTAGCGCAGAAAACTGGTTGCGGCAATCGTGACCTTACTGCCAGTGAAGTCATCTCGGAACTCTTCGTAGATGTGGGCTCCGCGTGGCTGTCCACCCTGCCGGACGGCGACTCCCTGTGTGGATTCGGCGAGTAGTTTTCCGTTGACGTAGATCGCATAGCCTTCACCCGAATTCACGTGGGCAGCTCCGCCAAGCACGATTCGATAGCGATGCCCCTCTTTAAGTGCCGGGATCTCGATTTTGCCGCGAATCATCAGGACTTCCTTTTCCCACAGTGTCCTGGGTTTTTCTCCGCAGCGGCAGAACGGTGATGTGCAGGATTCTGTTAACGGTGCCTGATTGCCATCGAACTGGCCGAAGGGTTGCAGACCTGTCTTCCAGCCCGCTGTTGCCCCATCGAACATGGATGTGATCCAGTTCTCCATTCCCCTTGGATACGTCACTTTGCGGTAACGCTTGCCTTTATCAAACGGCAAGACCTCCGGCGGATCAAAGCTGAAGTATTCCCACTGGACTTGATCAAGATCAGGACCGAATGACCGCCAGTCATATTCGTCAATTCCGACTGCGTGGTAACAGTTAACAAGACCGTACATCGAGCCGCGCAGAAACTGGTTGGGCCGCTGCGGTCGTTCGCCGGCAGATTCCTGGAGCAGCGTGGTACTAAAACGAGGGTTGGCAATGTAAGAAGCCGCGATACCATCAATGACGATAGGTCTGAGGGCCTTCTGTGCTGCCGCCTTTTCGTTTCCAGACGGATCGGCAGTTTGCAGGGTGGTCGTGTGTTTCGGTCGAGGTGCGAGTGGAAGTGGTTCTGCTGTGCCGCCGTGCAAACCAACCATCGCGCGGCCAAGACTATCGCCAATCAGCATGTAAGTCGCGGCATTGCGGTTGTAATGGTAGTCCTGGTTCGTGGGCGATTCGTCGACCTCACGCCAGAAATCACGCGTATCGACGGAAGCCACGGTACCGGCAAACTCAGGATGCTGCTGCGCATTGCCGACCGCCAATTGTGCTTTAAGGATCCTCTCGAATTTATCCGCCATGTTATGCCCGCCGAATCCGACTGTAGCGACAACAAAAGGCAGCTTCGGCTGCTTGAATTCCTTGCGGACATCGTTGATCAGATTCACCAGATGCTTTTCGTATTCCGCAATCGCCTGGTCGGAGAAGCTGTCTTTGTGTCCCTGGAACCAGGCACAGCCAGCAATCTTGTAGCCCTGACCTTTGTAACCGGGAACGACCTTTTCGATGTTGTCGAGTGTTTTGCGCACACCCTCGACCATCAGCCTGTATTCAGCTGACTCAAACTGGTTGTCCGGATCGGTCCGACCGCTTGCAGGCGGACGGAAATCGAAACTAAGTGACCGATTCCCCTGAGCCGTCTTGATCAGCAGCACCTGTTCATCATGGAACGTACCCAGTACATGCCCGAATCCGAGTTCCGGACCGATCGACTTGCCATTTGATGTGGCACTCAACGGCGAACCTTTGCCGTCCGGTGCAATACGCGCTTCCTGAAAATAAACGTCGTTGCGAACCGACCAGTGCCCGTCGTTGTCAACCAGCCACGGAAACTTGCCTTCGCGTTTGGCGACTGCTTCGAGATCGCCGTTACCGAGCAGGTCTGTCTTCTGCAACCAGAACCGCGGCGGCGTTCTCTTGATTCCGGAGATCCTGAACTTGTACCGCTGACCTGGCTTGAGAGTGACGTTCTGTTTGATTGCCTCGCTGCTTGAGTTCCGCCTGTAGACTTCCTTGCCGTTGATTTCCATGACGCACATTGAATTGTCGGCGAATCCACAGTGCAGTTGATAGACGCCGTGCTGCGGTACCTCAAACTGTCCGTCGGCAACCGGTTCATCCGTTGGTGTACCGTCCAAAAGATAGACATTCAGCCGCGAGATCTTGTAGTTACCAACTTTATAAACCTGGAACGGCTGGTTCGGGACGGACGGATCCGAGCTTAAATAAACACCGGAGTAGACATTTTTCGCTCCGCTGATGTTCCCCATCCCGACCATGTTCGACTGCCCGGCGAGGATGTAGACCTTGACCGGCTTCGTGGTACTTCCGGATTCACCATCCGGGTCAGGTAATCTGGCGGGTACGTCCGCAGCATACGCAGGGATGCTGATCAATACAGTCGCTGCCAGGGCAATCATTGCTTGCATCGTATTTTCCGTCGCTTGTCTGATGTCTCGTAAAAGTGGCGTTGTTAATTCTTAGTTCGACTCAACACGTACAGTTTTGATTTCCAGCCCAGCTTGTTGCGCGTGCTGAATCCACCCGCTTCGATAAACAGGTACTCACTGCCGTCGAGCATCTTCGGTGTCATCTTAAGTGCCTGGTACCGGTTAAGATCCATCAGCCTGTCGGCCGACCAGATCCAGGTTGAATCATCCGTCGCCCCGCCATTCTGAAATGTGATCGCTGAGAACGGCGGACGGTTGGGTCGCCTTAACCTCTTCGACGGATCGAACTCAGCGATCTCCGCAACTTCGCCGACGACATTCCATTTCCCCAGAACTTTCATGTTCGATTTGAACCTGCCGTTGTACCGAAACTTCCGGGCACCGGCCTGCCGTTCTCGATCATCGGGATCCTGAGCAGCCTGCCACTCGGACGACAGCATGGAGACGATCGTGGCCGACTTGTGGAGCAGATCGTCGCCCATCGGGGGTAGTTTTTGTTCTTCGAGGTGTAAGCTGAACTTGCCCTGGGAAACTCGCGAGGCCGGTTTGACTTTGTACTTGTCATTGAACCGGAGAAAGGTCATCACCGCGACGCATACGGCGCCGTCTTTAAAGCTATCCATGAATTCTTTGGTGATGTACGCGCCCTTAGGAAGGCCACCCGCGCCTCGACCGTTACAGGTCGTGGCTTCGATCAAGGGCCTGCCATTGATGTAGATAATGTGCCCGCCGCCTGAACCGACATGGTTGCCGTCATTGACCCGAAGGCGGTAACGGTGTCCGGGTTTGATCGGTGGAACCTCAAAATGTTGACGCAGAAGCAATACTTCCTTTTCCCACAAGGTGTTCACCTTAGTTGCGCCATAACAGCCAGGCCCGATGCAGCCTGCGCTACATTTATGAATCGGGCCCTTCGGGATCTTACCCAGATAGTGGCCGAAAGGGCTTTTGCCCCACTTGAATTCTCCCCAGTTATTTGCGTCATTGGCCTCGAAGCCAGTTTCGAACCACGTGTCCATGTCCCTGGGCATGGTCACCTTGCGGTAACGCGTGATGAGTTGATCAAAAGGTATCTGCTCGGAAGGAATCGGGTCGAAGCTGTAGTAGGTCCACCTGGCGTTACGCAAATCCATAAACATGTGCCAACCAAACTCATCATGTCCGGCCCGGTCATAGAGGGCCACAAGCCCATCGACGGCATCTCTTGATCCGCCGGGATAGCCCGACTGAACTTCGGCAGCAGCGAGTTGCCGTAACTTCGCCCGGTTGCGGCCAACGTATTCAGGAATCAGTTCCTCAGTAATGACTGGAGTGATCGCCCCTTTGAGTTTCGGACCAAACTGGCTGGGGTCTGCATTCAGGAAGAATTCCTTGTAAGGCAGGATCTCGCCGGGGTGTCGGTCGCGTGCCACTTCGTAGAGCACATCCAGTCCACCAGGCACGTCGGCCAGCGACTCGGCAATGAATTTCAAGTGAGCGTCAAACGTCGAAGTGACATTCTGCCCACCCCGGGCCCGCTTCACACCGGCGAAGCCCGTGAACGACTCTTTCAGCGTTTCCTTCGCCAGTCGATGCACCGCCGGTCCGGCCTGCTTGATCCGAGCCCGAATCCCAGGCATCAGGCCCGCCGTGAGAGCAGTTCGCTGGTTATGCCTGACCAGTTCGCCGATCGGTGGCATTACCTGCTGACAGGTCCTCTCGTCCGCGACGACAGGAGTCAGTGCCTGGAGCGCGGCGTTCTGTAACCACCACTCCTCGTGTTGCAGGTAAGGCAGCAGCGAGTCAACGTGCGGCACGATCCAGTCGGCAGGGGCGTGACCAATGACCTGCAGCGCCGGGTCCTTAACCGACCATGCTTCCTGATCGTCTTTCACGGCATCGATCGCCAGATCAAATATCGCCCGGTTGAGCACACCAACCCGCTTAACGATTGCCGAAAACATGGCGCGGCGTACTCGAGGATCTTTGTGCCGCAGGAATTCCAGCACCAGTTCATGACGCACGGTTCCACCGGGTGAACGCCAGCCAATGTAGCCACTGTCTATGCCCAGTACTTTGTTGGCAGCGACGAAGCGGATATTGTGATCCTGGTGGTGGATGTAGCGTCGAATCTCGTCGTCGGTCGGATGTTCCACACCGTGAAACCTACTAAGAAACGGCATGCTGGAGTCTTTGGCGAGTGTCTCGTTCGTAAGATCCTGCAACCTGCCGTCGGCGTCCGGCACCGCTTCCAGCGAGAGGAACACATTATCTGCCCCGGTGCCCCACGGCTGTTTAGGAAGTTGGAATTGCTTTGAGAATTTTGATGGAGGTGCGCCGGTGATCCGCAGCGTCCTGCGAGGAATCGTGTAAGCGAGCGGGTAGGCAACGCCCCACTGTTCTTTGTCGTAGCCGGCGCCACCAAGGATGCCGAAAGAGCCGTCGAAGCGACGAGACAAGTCGTAATGCCACTGACGATTGTCCATGAACTCCCGGTACTGCTTCGGCCGCTTTTTCTGGAGCAGTCCCATGGCTGCGCTGCGCCAAATCTCGCCAATCCCGCCACCAGTGTGTCCGTGGAGCATGAAGCTGGTGGTGTAGAAACTCTGCATCGCACAAACGTCACGTGCTGCCGCGTAGACCGAGTCTTCACCGTCCGGCGTGAGCGCGGCGGCAGCACTCATGGCAAAAGCAAGTAGCCCATTCTTGCCATTATCAACGAAGCCGACTTCGGTCCGATTGTCACCATATGGATTTCCTCCGCGTCCGGCGTAACGATAAAAGTGAATCAACGACCGGTGCAGGGAGTGATCAGGAACGTCAGCACCGCACTCTTTCGCCAGAAGATAAAAGGCAACCACCAGAGTTCCCGCCGCGTTCAGATGACCATTGCCATACGTTGGGCTGACGCCGCCTCGTCCCATCCAGCCATCGAGATACTGACCCTGGACGGCGTTGTCGACCAGCTGCTGGACAGTCGTGAGAACTCGTTCATCTCCGGTCCGAAGATAGTACTCACAAAGACCAATCCCGCCGTACCCGATGTACCAGGGATACCTGTGTGCCGATACCTTTCGCGCCCAGTTGCGCACGACAGCGAGGTCTTTGTCTTCGCCGGTCGAGAGAAGAAACAGCATCCCGATCCCCGCAAGCCCCTCGTTGGAATCAGGCCGGGACAGATAATCGGCAACCTGACGCACGATTCTGTCCGACTTAGGGCAGTTTAATGGCCATGTCCTGCTGTACGCACCGAGCACAGGAATCCTGACGACGACCGGATCAGCCTCGCCCTTAATCACAAACTCAAGAGCACCGTCAGTGGCTTCGGCTCTGGCTAGAATTTGTCCGAGCTGAATACGCGGGTCAATATCAGCGAGCCGCTGTCCGTTGATCGACTCAATGATCTGACTAGCCTTCAGCTTACCGGTTCGGGCGGCTGGAGAGCCTTCTTCGATATGACTGATCCGCATCACAAACGCTGGCTGAAGCAGATCAATTCCCATCCCCACTGGACCGAATCGCTTAATGTTCTGTAGCGACTTCGTTTCCCCAGGCCGGGTCGAGAAGACGCCGCGGGGATTCCGGTAAAACGAGCCGTCCTCGGCCGAAGCAGCACTGCACAGCACAGTTATGGTGATCAGATAAATACGAATCATTGGTTGGTTCCAGATGTTTTCGTGCGTTCTTCAGCGTAGTCACTGTACGAGTCGGCGGATGTCGTGCCAGCATCTCCACGCTCGGTTTTCTTCAGTCTCGGACGAAGCCGTAAGGTCATTTTCGTGCCGACTTTGGGCAGTGATTCTGGTTTGACTCGCCACATCAGTGCGTTGTCCTGCTGAGTTTCACGAAACGGCAGGCACAGGAGTTCGTCTCCGAATGTGGCAATGGAGATCACGTTGCCACTCAAGTCAGCCAGATACTGACGCGGGCCCGAACCATTGTCTCGCAGGTGCGAACCAGCAAAAACAAACGTGTGAGAAAAACGCTCGTTCTTAACGTCCCCGGGCTTCCGGTTTTGCTCGGGCGCTGTGATCACTGCACCGTCGACCTCATCAACTCGCTGGCTGGATCGGATGATGAAATCACTTACGGGGCGTTCGACGGACTTTCCTCCCCTGGTCGTCGTCACCAGAAACACCTCGACCACATCACCCTGTGGTGGAATACTGACCCACTGTTTTTCTCTTCCGCCCACCTGTTTGCGAATTGCGGGATGCCCATCGTCCGCCCCCAGCAGCAGCAGCGCCGTATGGATATGCATGGCTCTGGCTGACACCGCGACGATCGACTCGTGTTCCTTGCTGCCCTGCGTGCAGGCGACCAGTTCAAGAAGGCCATTGTCGAGACAGACAATTGCTTCTAGGTCGACGCAGCAGCGTTCGATGTCAATTACCAGACCGGGCAGCTTCACAGACTTGCGAACGGTCTTCTTCTGTTTCTGTGCCGCGTCGTCCGCCAATACACAGTGACAGGCAAACCCGCAGACCAATGTAAGGACGATGGTGTGCCAGGTCAGTTTCATGCAACACTCCGTATCCAACTCACGTGATCATCCTTCAGATGTGCTTTTCTTTTGGCCTCGAATATTTGTTTATTCAGCAAAAGATTGTAGCGTCCTGAGATAGCATAATCAGGTAAACGTTAAGCGGAATTTGGCATCTGTGTCCGTACTTTTTCAGAGGCAGTGATGGCATCAAAGAAGCGTGTGGCCGTTCAGATAGGATCTATCAGGCGTGGAATCGTCTCACCGGTATCTTTGCCGGGCTCCACGACTCCTCCCGGCAGCGAGACGATTGACATTTGATCATCGAGGAGCAGACCGATCACACACTGCCGGAACGAAGGACTGCTCCCCGAATTTTCGACGGAGTTGTGGGACGTATCCCAGTTCTGGGGGCACGACGTGCCAGGCGACTTGACCTGCCGGTACACCTCAAGATAGTACGAGTCTGGTCGTACGCGGACTCTGGCAATACATTAAATGTGATTCGATTCGTCTGGTTGGGAATGCGTCCAATACTTTGTGAGTAAATGGAGAATTCGACATCATCCGTGAAGGACGTGGTGGTCGATATCATCACGCTGGAGCCGAAAGACAGTTTCCGGATCCAAACAGCAGTCACATCAGGAGGCAGAGCCCGTGCTCGAATTCATTCAATCCGATGATAGCAAGGACTGTGCAGGATTACGGCGTCGGGATTTTATCCGGGCCGGCAGTCTGTCGTTGGGGGGACTGTCGCTGGCCACGCTGATGGGTGTACGCGCGAACGCGGCCAGGCGGAACTTCATTCACGACAAGTCTATCGTGCTGCTTTACCTTTCCGGTGGAGCCAGCCAGGTCGAGACATTCGATCCTAAAATGGAAGCTCCCAAAGAATACCGCAGCGTCACAGGTGAAGTGCAGACAAAGATTCCCGGTGTCACGTTCGGCGGCACTTTCCCCCGGCTGGCAACAATGGCCAACAAGCTGGCCATCATCCGATCTCATGCTCACAACGTCGGTGATCACAACAAGGCGCACGTCCACGTTCTTTCCGGCGGCACCGATCCCGCGGGCGATCAAAAACGCGGTTTCAGCATGGGTTCGGCCTATACCCGAGTCCGAGGGACGAATCATCCACTGACCGGTCTTCCCACTTACGTCACTATGAACGAAGTGGAAATAGACAGCCAGTATCTGAAAGAAACCGGCCGCTTCAACAAGGGATCGTGGCCAGGATCACTGGGGCAGGCTTACGGGCCGTTCAATCATCAGATCGGATGGGGCGAGCCGTCGAAGAACGACAAAAAAAACAAAACAAAGCCGCCTGTTCCGGCGATCGAAAACATGACACTGCAGCTTCCACAAGACCAATTGGACAAACGTCGCCGGCTGTTGAATTCGATCGATACGTTCCGCCGTCAGTTGGACAGGTCGGGAACGATGACCGCGATCGACGAACTGTCGGCTCAGGCGATAACGCTGCTGCTGGGCGGCTCGACAAAGGCATTCGACCTGACGCATGAAGATCCCGGAACCGTCGCAATGTACGACACCAGCGAGACACAGATCGGTCACAAGAAATTTCGCCCCAGCACGCTGGGTAAGCAGATGCTCGTCGCGCGGCGACTATGCGAAGCGGGTGCCGGTTTCGTCTCGGTCCACAGTGCGGGTTGGGATATGCACGCCGACAAAAACAATCCAGGTATGGAGAAGGGAATGGCCATGCTGGGCACAACTATGGACAAAGCAGTCGCGGCCTTCCTGACGGACGTAGAACGCCGCGGGATGAGCGACAGAATACTACTGGTCGTGACGGGCGACTTTGGCCGCACTCCCAAAATCGGCAAAGGTACTGGACGCGGCCACTGGGCAAAGCTCTGTCCGCTGATGTTTGCCGGCGGCGGATTGCAGATGGGCCAGGTGATCGGCAAATCCAACGCAAAGGCGGAAGTACCGGCGTCTGATCCGATCGGCCTGAATCACATGATGACGACCATCATGCACACAATATTCGACGTCGGAAAAATGCGGCTCGATCCAACTGTGCCTCGTGACATGGCCCAGTTGATCCAGAACGGCTCGCCGATCGAGGAGCTGTTTTGAAGTTACAAGTAACACGGTCGTCGAACCCATCCAGAACATCCATTCTGAAGATTGCCATACTCGTTGCGGTGAGTACAGCGGTCACCCATCGAGCATCTACTGCGGAACTGATCGTCGAGTCAGGCACCAATCAAAAACAGGTCACGCTATCGGGACCTGATAGTTGCTGGCAGTTGGTCGTCACAGAACGAGACGGAAACCAGCATACTGATGCGACAGCCATCGCCACCTATCGTGCCAGTCCCAATGATGTTGTTACAGTGGATGCGACCGGCATGGTGCGGCCGTTAAAAGACGGGGCAGCGACCGTTTCCATCACACAGGGAAAACTCCGTGCCGAAATTCCCGTGCAGGTAACCGGCGTCAATACCCACAGCTTGTTGAACTTTGTCACCGACGTCGCTCCAGTATTCACGCGTAATCAATGCAACTCCGGCGGGTGTCACGGCAAGAAAGGTGGGCAGCAGGGATTTGAACTGGCTCTGCTTGGATTTGAACCCGAGCTGGACTATGACCGCCTGCTTGACCGAGTCGACCTGGACAATCCAGCGGAAAGTTATCTCCTGCAGAAGGCGACGAAAGTCGAACCGCACGAGGGCGGTGCGCGATTCAATACAGACTCACCGCACTACAGACTCATTCACCGATGGATCGCTCAGGGAGCTCGTCGCGGTGAAGCCTCAGATCCAATGGTCACGCGCATCGAGGTGACTCCCGGCAACCGAACATTGCCCCGTAAAGGCCGCCAGCAACTGTCGGTGCTGGCCCACATGAGCAACGGTACCGTTCGTAATATCACGCACTTCTGCCAATACGAATCGAACGCCAAGCGGCTGGCCGATGTCAACCGCGAGGGTGTAGTCCGGTTGCACGACATTGCCGGCATCGCATCCATCATGGTTCGCTATCAAACACATGTCGGCGTGTTTCGGGCCGTCATTCCGACGGGTACAAAACTCGTCGACCTGCCGCCAGCCCGCAGTTTCGTCGACCGGCTGTTGTTTGCTCAATACGAAACGCTTGGCATCCCGCCGTCGCCGGTGTGCGACGACCGCACCTTTATCCGCCGGGCGACGATCGACGTCACAGGCCGTCTGCCGACTCCCGCCGAAGTCACAGCTTTTACAGACGATTCAAGCAGTGACAAAGATGCTGATCTGATTGAACGCCTGCTGGCCGATGATGGGTATGCAGACTACTTCGCGTTGAAGTGGAGTTCCGTATTGCGGAATCGCCGTACGACTGTCAGGCAAAACCCCAAACCGACGGTGGCTTTTCACAACTGGATTCGCGACGGGCTGAAGCAGAACAAACCTTACGACCAGTTTGTGCGTGACGTCCTCACTGCTGTGGGAAACTTTAATAATACGCCGCCAGTGGTGTGGTATCGCGAAGCCAACGAAATGTCCGTGCAACTTGAAGACACATCACAGTTGTTTCTGGGGCAGCGATTGCAGTGTGCCCGGTGCCATCACCATCCTATGGAAAAATGGAGCGAGGCAGACTATTACGGTATGGCGGCGTTCTTTTCTCGCGTCGAGGTCTCGACGAAAAACGAAGTGACGGTGTCAATTAAAGATGGAAAATGGGAAGCCCTGAACCCCAGGGCAGAAACAACAATACCGCCCACCCCGCTCGAACAGGAAGCCATCAGTAGCGATGACGATCCTCGCGGCGCGCTTGTCACTTGGATGACAAATAAAGACAACCGTTTTTTTGCGAGAGCCCTGGTCAATCGTTACTGGAAACATTTTCTGGGCCGTGCTCTGGTCGAACCCGAGGACGACATGCGGGCGACCAACCCACCGACGAACCCTGCGCTGCTGGACGCGCTGGCCGATCACTTCATCCAATCCGGATTTGATCTCAACAATCTCGTGAGAACAATCTGTTTGTCACACGCGTATCGTTTGAGCAGTGAGGCCAACGATCTGAACCTGGACGACACGCAAAACTATTCCCGGTTTCTTCCCCGCAGATTGCTGGCGGAAGTTCTGCTGGATGGGATCGACCAGGTGACGTTAGAAAAGTCGAGGTTTTCTAACGTCTCCGTTGAAACTCGGGCGATCCAACTGCCGGACAACCAGACCGGTTCGTACTTTTTGAACATTTTCGGGCGTCCAGACATGGGCAGCGTCTGCGAGTGCGAACGACGCTCGGATGCGACACTCGCTCAACTGCTGCATCTGCTGAACTCCAGGGAGATCATCACCAAGACCGCAGGCAAACGTGCCAGGATCCTCGCCGGAGACCCGCGACCGCATCCCGAACGCATTGAAGAGTTGTACCAGGTCGCTCTGTCGCGTTCCCCGAACGAACAGGAGTCAAAGGCATTGCTGGATTATCTGGCAGAAATTGAAGCCGAATCAAATACGAACGCCCCCTCGGCTTCGCAGTCGACAGAGTCAGCCACACCACCGCAACAACAAAGTGCGTCTGGCAAGAACGAACCAGTCACGATTATTTCGATCGGCGCTTCAGAATCGCCAAAGCCACACTACGCTCAAGCCGCATTTGATGGCAATGTCGGAACTCGGTGGAGCGTGCAGGGCAAGGGCCACTTCCTGCAGGTTCAGTTCAACCGCGAAACAGACATAAAAGAAATACAAATCGGTGTCACACATGGAAGTCGGCGTTACCGGTTCGACATCCTGGCGTCGAATGGCGGCAGGGACTTCAAACAGGTCAGCAGCTTTGAAAGCAGCGGAAAAGGCGATGCGATCGAATCGTACAGATTGCACACAACGCAAGCCCGCTTCATCCGCATCGTCCATCAGGGCAACTCTTCCAACACCTGGTCCAACACGCACACCGTCAGGTTTCCCGGCGTTCCTGTTGCCGCAAGCGTGCGACTAGCGGAAGTCAACGCCACAACCAGCATTCATCACGACAAAGCAGACGATCAGCCACCACGGGAAGGTTCTGCGGATCCTTACGCCGATATCATCTGGGCGTTGATCACGACAAAAGAATTCATGTTCAACCATTGACGTATCATCGGCGGCCTGTTGGGGATCGATGATAACAGGAAAATTGATCCTGTATGGCTAAAAAATCAGCTCTGCTGATTATCTCGTGTCCGGCGCCACCATGTCGTTTCGGCTGAGAACTCCATCCTAACTATGAATGATTCCGATTCCGCTGTTTGGGTACGCCAGCTGGTACCGAAATGATACTTTTATTGCGTGTGGCTTGCTGATTGCCAAACCCGATCTGCATCGACGATCATTCACGTCTGAAAATACATGAACTGCAGCAGACTGACTTAGCGGCCGGCCATCCGGTCGCCTGCCATACAAGAGACTGAAGGCGGTTAGCTTAAAATCATGCCTGTGATCGCTGTACCTCAAGTTCTCTGTTGATCAAGTCTTTGAATCGAAGGCTGGCTTCCCTGGGTACCGCTTTGGGCAGAAGGGTTCTATCAGAACCTGATTTCATTCTGGCCACCAGTAGCCAACCGAAGCTTTGGTAGCTTCGACTGTGACCTGATCCGGAACTGATGAACCCCCTTTTTACGTAGAGGCTTTGCACTTCGTCGGTCGCAAGCGAGACATTGCGATAAATGGGCAGCGGATAGTGTTTCACCTGAATCGCGGCAGGCGACACTGAAATCGATATCCTATTTACGACTCCGACTAACAGGGTGTAGGTCGCCAATCCTGCAAATAACAAAGGCATTACGTTGAAAGGAAAATCTGACAGATGATCCCATCCAACATAAACCCAGTAATCGACGCCGACGGCAAGTGGAAAATGCACCAGCAAACGCCACCCGAACCAGGACCAGACTGCAATCGTGTTTCCTGCGCGCCGGTCCACATGAAATCGTTTCATCCCGATCTCCGGAATTGTGCTCATTATGATCTGTCCAACAAATGGAACCAGGTCACAAATGATGACGGCCTCATCGGGTCCCCACAAATCAGCCACACTCAAAGTGCCACATTTTTTATATTTACTGTGCCAGATTGTGTCATTGCAGGTACTCAATTTCAGCCAGTAGCCCGGCACCTGACCAATGTCCGGTGGCAACCAGTCATCAAAAGCGATCCATGACCCTCGGGCGTCAGTCGTTGTCCGCCAATGAACCAGTAGTGCATTGCCTCCCAACCAGTCCCTGAGCACCTGGGCGCCGTTGTGAGCAGTGAGATCACCGCCGCAGTTCGGACTGGACGTGAGATGTTCTGGCGCCGTGAATGGCGGATTCAGAATTTCATCCAGGAAATCGCTCTCCACACACGTTGTGAGTTATGACATAGAGTATAGACACCGGGTATAACTGTAGGGTCGCTGTGCGCTGACTGCGTACCACAGCGGCTCCTGTGGATGTAGCCTCGATCACTCGGACGTCTGGCTCGATCTTTTTGGGAGATTTGACGATGGCTCGTTGTCTGTTTGTGCTGCTTCTGACTGGACTTCTGTTTGGCTGCTGGCGGAGCGCCCCGGCCGAAGAGATCGGTTATGTCGAGGAGTTCGCTCTCAGTCAGGACCGTGCGGAAGCTCTGAAACAGCTTATTCCCGGAACAGAAGACTGGTACTACTATCAGTGCCTGCATCTCCAGCACACGGAACAGTTCGACAAGGTCGACGAATTACTGGACGCCTGGATCAAGCGACACCGCTACACGCCCCGGGTCAACGTCATCCTGAACCGCCAGGCTCTGCTGCTTTACGAGCGAGATCCGCAGCGCACACTGAAGCGGATCACCGATCAGCTCAACTTGAAATTCAACCACCAGCGAGAAGTGCTTGACCGTGAGCCGAACCTGCCGACGGCCGTCGATCCGAAGCGGATCAGTCGCGAAATGATGGCCAACGGAGCTTACGGTAACCGTCGCGATCTGAGCGGTTTTGAAGATCGAGCTCTCGACTGGCTGATCAGCGAGCCGCTCAACGATGTGCAGCGCCGCGACCTTGTCCAACGACTGCGTCGCCCTGATCACAAAGGGTTGCCGAAACTGATCGTCGACGAGTTGAAGTCCAAAGGTTCCCCCGGGTTTGGCAAGTTTGCGATTCACAATCTGCTATTGCCTGAACAGCTTAAGGAGTGTCTGAAACTCAAGCCCGATCTATTGAATCAGATGTCGTTTGTGACCGCCTGGTTACAGAACCTGCAGTCGCCGGCACACGTCGACTGGCAGCATGACTCCGGTGCCAGGCAGGCTTACTTCGATCGAATCCAGAGGTTTGTGCAAAGGCTGGCTCCGGTGCACAACTCACTGAAGGCTCACGTGCTGTATCACCAGCTCCTGCTGGATCGCTCTCTGGGGAAGTTCGATCGTGACCGGTTTCTGGCATATATCAGGTTGCCGCGGCAGGCGAACTATGTGAATCCGAAGTACCTCGAACGGCCGGAAGTGCAGAAGTTTCTGTGCAACCTGGGATCGGACTTTTCAGCCGGGACGCTGCTTCCGCCGGTTGGTAATGACGAACCACTGGTGCGCGACTACCTGCATCATTTCTTTCTCAAGGACAAATCCTGGCAGGGCTTCGGAGAATTCCTGCGGGACGATTATCTCAAGCGGAATTTTGCAGAAACGAAAATCGTCAATGAACTGGGCGACAAGGAAGAATGGGCATCGCTGTTGACGCCTGAGCAGTTCCGGCAACTTCGGGAACGCGTCGATATCGACTTTGCACCAGCGAACCGCACGGTCTTTGCGCCCAATGATCCGGTGACGATTGAAGCCGCCGTGAAGAATGTAGAGACGCTGATCGTCAAGGTCTTTCACATTAATGCGTTCAACTACTATCGTGATCACCTGCAAGAAGTGAATACGGACATCGACCTCGACGGACTCGTTGCAAACAGTCAGAAGACTGAGAAGTACGACGATTCTCCATTGCATCGCGTGACACGGAAGTTCAAGTTTCCGGGACTCACTAAGCCCGGCGTCTACGTCATCGATCTGATCGGCAACGGCCGCAGCAGTCGCGTACTGATTCGCAAGGGGCGTCTACGCTACCTCGTGCGGACGGGACCGGCGGGACAGATCTTCAGTGTTCTCGGACACGATCGAAAACACCTCAAGGACACCTCGATCTGGCATGGCGGTCGGCGTTACAACGCAAATGACGACGGATTCATCACGGTACCATTTACGAATCAACCAGGACGCGAGCCGCTGATTCTCACTCACGGCGACTTTGCGACGCTCGACTTCTTTCAGCATGAGGCAGAGAACTACGCACTCGCTGCCGGAATCCACGTCGATCGCGAATCGTTACTGACCGGTAACAAAGCGTCCGTCATTCTGCGGCCTTCACTGAGAATCAACGGAATTCCTGTCACGTTGTCCGTGCTGAAGCATGCGCGGCTGACTATTCAATCGACCGATCAGGACGACGTCTCGACGTCCACCGAAGTTGATGACCTGCAACTTTTCGAAGATCGAGAGACCGAGCACCAGTTCCAGGTGCCGCCGAGGCTCAAGCAGATCACGTTCGAACTACATGGAAACGTGCGACGACTGTCCGACGGATTTCCGGCACCACTCGCCGTCAGTCGCACGTTTGTCGTGAATCAGATCGAACAGACTGATAAGACCGAGGACCTGCACCTGGCCTGCTTCGATGGAAAGTACGTTCTCGAACTGCTCGGCCGCAGCGGCGAGTCACTGGCGAAGCGTCCAATCCGCCTGACTTTGAAACACCGCGACTTCCGCCGCGAAACCAGTTTGATGCTGCAGACGAACGACGCCGGCCGCGTCATGCTGGGCAATCTTCCGGAGATTGTTCAAGTCAAAGCAAAGTCGCCGCAGAACGTGAACGGTGCCTGGACACTGCCGCGGAACCACAACACGTTTCACCAGACAGTTCACGGTGTCGCGGGACAGCCGATCGTGATCCCGTACTCTGGTTCTCTCAAGGAACCCGTCCGCGGCGAGTTGTCGTTGCTGGAAAGACGTGGTTCGACATACGTCACCGACCGGTTCGATGCGCTGCAAATCAAGGACGGCCTGCTTCAATTAGATGATCTACCAGCCGGCGAGTACAGCCTGCTGTTGAAGGAGACAGGTACTCCGATCCAGATCCGCCTGATCAATGGCGATATGCACAACGGCTACGTGCTTGGCCCTAACCATCATCTGGAGATTCGCGACGCAGACCCTTTGCAGATAGCTGGAGTCGCCATCGAAACGGTGAAGGTCCCCGAGAGAAAACCAGCAGAATCCGTCGACGAATCAGATGACAAAGCCGCCGCAGATCCTGCCAACGGAAAGAAAGACAAAGAAGGCAACAACGTAGCAGTGAAGATCATTAAGCAGGATCAGCTTCACATCAGGCTGCAGAATACCTCGAAGTTTACTCGTGTGCATGTTGTCGCTACTCAGCACTTACCCGCGTTCTCTGCATACAACTCGCTCTCGAGTACCCGTGATCCAGAACCGTTCGCGACAACTATTCCCACGGTGCAGTCGTCTTACGCAGCTGGTCGTCGGATCGGTGACGAATTGCGTTACATCATTGATCGCAAGCTCGCAAAAAAGTTTCCAGGTAACACACTGCAGCGGCCCAGCCTGCTGCTGAATCCGTGGTCTGTACGTAGTACTCAAACTGGCCAGCAGCAGGCTCAGGCAGGCAACAACTTTGCCAGGGATAACAAGGATTCTGAATCCAGCAGCAAACAGATGGGTGGCCTGAAGCAGGGTACGGCGGCTCCGGCCGACTTCAGCCAACTCGACTTTCTCGCCGACGCATCCCTTGTTCTGACTAATCTTCAGGCGAACGAAGACGGTGTCGTGGCGATTCCGCTCAGCACGTTTCTTCCGCGGCCACATATCCAGATCATCGCAGTCGACCCTCAGCAGACCGTCAGCCGTACGTTTTCTCTGCCCCAGGCTGAATCAATGCGACGGGACCTGCGGTTGCCGGAAAGCCTGGCTCGGGAAAAGCATTACACGCAGCAGAAGCAGATCACGGTCATGGACAAAGGCGACAAAATCACGATTGATGATCTGGCCTCGTCCCGGTTCGAGTCGCTTGACAGTCTCAGTCGCATCTACTGGCTGTTTGTGACACTCAGTAGCGACGACCAGTTGCAGGAGTTCGACTTTGTCCTGGAATGGCCGAAACTCGAAGCCCGCGAACGACTGGAACATTACTCAACATCTGCGTCTCACGAGCTGAACTTTTTTCTTTACCACAAGGATCGAGACTTCTTTGATGCGATTGTCCGTCCATACCTTGCTAATAAGCAGCACAAGACGTTTCTGGACGACTGGCTGCTCAACGCTGATCTGTCGCGTTACCGCGAGCCCTGGCAGTACCGTCGACTGAATGCGGTCGAACGTGTACTACTGTCGCAGCGTCTCAAGGGTGAATCGCAATGGACGCAACAACTGATTGGAGAACAATTCGCACTCCTACCAGTGGACCGCGAACGATCGAAGACGCTATTTGAGACAGCGCTTGGAAGTCGAGCTCTCGACGCTGACAATTACGGGTGGAGCTTTGGCGGCGGCGGCATGGGAGGTGGAGGCATGGGCGGGTTTGGTGCGGCAGGAGGAGGATTCGGAGCCGGCAAAAAAGCTGACCTCAGGGAGCGTAACGCTGGAAGAGCATTGTTAATAGAATCTATGGATGCCCCCGCAGGTCCGCCGGCAGCGGCCCGTTCGGCAAAACTCAATTCGAAAATGCAGGCCCAGAACCGGAAAGAGTTGCTCGAAAGACAGGCAGAACTGGGAGACCTGAGGCAGAAGAAAGGTCAGCCAGCATCAAATGATAAAGATCGCTCAGAATTCTCGGAAGAGCTTTACTACGACAAACTGGACCAGGAAGTTCTCAAGAACGTCCGCAAGCTCTATCAGAAACTGGAACAGACTCAGGAGTGGGCGGAAAACAACTATTATCAAGTATCGATCGAGCAGCAGAACGCCGATCTCGTCGACGTCAACGCGTTCTGGAACGCCTACGCGGCGCATGATCCGAACGAGCCGTTCCGTTCGCGGCACTTCACGGAAACAACCGACAACCTTACTGAGATGATGCTGGCTCTGGCTGTCCTGGACCTGCCGTTCGAAGCCGGTGAGCACAAGTACGACTTTGATCGCAATAAATTACAGATCACAGCAGCCAGCCCACTCGTGCTGTTCCATCAGGAGATTCGCGAAGCCAACCTGGCCGAAGATGCTACGCCCGTACTCGTCAGCCAGAACTTTTATCGGCAAGGAGACAGGCATCGCACGGTCAACGGTCAACAGGTCGACAAGTACATTACCGTCGAATTTCTGACCCGGGCGGTTTATGGGTGCCAGGTGGCCATTACCAATCCGACGTCGACTCCGCGGAAGCTGGATGTGTTATTCCAGGTGCCGCAGGGAGCGATTCCCGTTCTGGGGGCCCGCTATACGAAGAGCGTTCCCGTGGAGCTCGATGCTTATGCCACGCAAACAATCGAATACCATTTCTACTTTCCCGAAACCGGAAAATTCCCGCACTACCCGGTGCAGGTATCGAACGACGGACGACTGATCGCGCATGCTGCGGCGCGAGACTTCAATGTTGTCGACACACCGAGCACGATTGACCGTGAGTCCTGGGACTTCGTCTCACAGCAGGGTACAGACGAAGAGGTTCTGACATTCCTGCGAAAGCGTAATCTGCTGCGAGTAAATATGAATCGCATCGCGTTCCGCATGTCAGAGGCACGCTTCTTCCGGAGGGCCATCAACCTGCTCGATCGGCGGCATGTCTACAATCACACGCTGTGGTCGTATTCCGTCAAACACAACGATCCAAAAACCTTGAATCAGTATGTGCAGCACGCCAATCAGTTCGTAGCAGAATGCGGATCGGCCATTGCCAGTCCGCTGCTGACGATCGATCCGATCGAGCGTCGGACTTATCAGCAGCTTGACTACAGTCCGCTGGTGAACGCGCGAGCTCATCAGCTCGGCAAACGCCGACAGATTCTTAACGACCGGCTGTATCAGCAGTATCACCGACTGCTCGATATTCTCAGTTGCCGTCCGCAGCTCGACGATGAAGACCGCATGGCCGGTGCATACTACCTTCTGCTGCAGGACCGCGTTGAGGAAGCTATGGGTATGTTTGAAGTAGTCGACCGGCAAAAACTCGCCTCGCAGATTCAGTACGACTACTTTGCCGCATGGATCGATCTCTACTCGCTCGAGCCGACGCGTGCACGGGCCATCGTTGCGAAGTACGTAGACTATCCTGTCGAACGCTGGCGCTCGGCGTTTGCAGCCGTTGGGCACCAGCTTGACGAGGCTGAAGTTCCGCAACTCGCTGGCGTACCCGCTGCAGGACAGCTCGCTTCGACAGATGGCGACCAGGCAATTCAACTTGCTCTGACTGCCAGTAATCAAGAAGAACTGCCTGTCGAAGATACTGCGGCCGATGGATCAGACAGTAATGTTGATCTGGAGGATCGCGATGCAACTCAATCGATCCTGGCAAAGACTGAGCCGACTTTTGACTTCACTGTCGAGGCAGGCAAGGTTGATATTTCCTACCAGAATCTGAAGTCTGTCCGAGTCAACTACTACGAGATGGACATCGAGTTGCTCTTCAGCCGTAATCCGTTCGTGCAGAGATTTACCGGCTCGTTTTCCTGGATCCGACCGAACGCAACGGCAAGTGTTGCTTTACCCGCAGATGCGACATCGCACTCGTTCGGGTTACCAGAGCAGTTTGGTAATTCGAATTTTCTGGTTGAGATAGTCGGAGCTGGTCAGACAAAGACTCAAACCTGGTACTCACATTCGCTGAATGTGCAGATTGTCGAGAACTACGGTCAGCTGGTCGTAACGAACGAGAAGACGAAGAAGAGTCTGCCTCGTGTTTATGTCAAGGTTTACGCCGCCATGTCTGACGGCTCAATTCGCTTCTACAAGGACGGCTATACCGATCTCCGAGGTCGCTTCGATTACAGTTCACTGAACACAAATGAATTGGACTCAGTGCGACGGTTCTCGGTGCTGATCCTGAGCAAAGATCACGGAGCCATCGTCCGCGAGGCGGCTCCACCGAAGCAGTAGAGAACTGGAAGATCATCTTTACGCCAGACACGATCCTTCACGGGCAAGGGGAACTCGTCGCAAAGACGATCGATTGCAGCGACAAGCGAAAACACGGCAGGCCCTGCACACGTCAGGCAGTCATCGACCCAATCGTTCGTTTCGCAAGAGAGAATCCGGCGTGGGGATCTAACTGTATTCAAGTCGCATTAAAATCTGAAATATGACATCTCAGAATAGACAGCCGCCCACGTGCTCAAAGTACATGGAATTGGACCGGCAGCGTGGTCAACATTCCTCAAGGCCCACTGGGATTCCATTCTGGCCACGGACTTTACGGCCGTCGAGGTCTTGACACGGAACGGGCTGGTCACGCTCTACGCACTCGCCATGATGCACCCGAAGACACCCCGTGTATACAAATCGCTGGCATCGCCCCGAGTCCGAATGCGACCTGGATGAAGCAGGTTTGCCGCAACCTGACTGATAGCAAAGCCGGGTTCCTGGGAAATGCCAGTCATCTGATCGTTGACCGTAACACCAGCTTTATTGCAACGCGGAAATTAATCGATAAGCACACCGACACCGAAGTCGTCCTGCTGCCACTGATGAGTCCCAATCTGAATGCCCTCATGGAGCGGTGGTTTCTGAGTCTCAAGTCCACGTGCTTCAAACGCATGCTCTTCTTCGGGCGTAGGTCACTCGAAAACGCCGTGCATGTGTATCTCTGAAATTACCATGCAGAACGTAATCTTCAGCGGCTTGTCAACGAGCTGATTCAACCTGATGAGAACATTAGCGTTGTCGCTGAACTATCGAGTGCCGCGAACGACTCGATGGCATGCTCAAGTACAGCCAACGTCGCGCTGCCTGAGCTTCCCGGAAAGCCAGGCAATGTACTCACAGATCCCGTGAAGGTACGCGTGCAGCATGATCAAACGCCAATTCCACGGACAGTGGTCGCTTTATCGGGCTGTCATGATCATTTTTTATCGGCTGCTGACGATGCCGTGGACGGCTTAATTCGTGCTCGATGAAATCGTGCCGGTCGAGTCATTGCACCGTGTTCGCGTAGAAACGGCAACGGGTCAAGCCTCGGTTCGAACTTGTCGGTGTGTCCAGACAGCGAAAATTCGGGACGACTCATCACCCAAAGACGTCCTGACGGCATCTTTCGAAGGCCAATATTGGCTTGGGCGGCGTCGATTCCATCCGGAATAACGACGCCCGCTGGTACCTGAATCTCTTTGCTCAGATCCAACTGCACAGTGCTGGTTTCCGGACGGACTTCCCTGAGAATCAGCGGATAGTACTTGCCGTTGACAGCGACATACGTGAGAGCTGAACCAGGCTCGGCCATGCGTCCTTCGCGAATTCCAAAATGCAGATGAGGGACATAGCCGCCGTTGACGTTGACGTCTTCTCTCCCGATCTTCCCCAGCATCTGACCAGCCTTAACGACATCTCCGGTTCGGACACGGCGAGCTGAGTCCAGGTGGCCGTACACCGAGGTGAAGTACGTTTCGTCAGGAAATCGATGTTCGATGGCTATAAAGTTCCCCCATGGCATGCCTGTGTTCGCTGGCGT
>JACLAC010000598.1_pt1 | contig 22883 bp, 20 predicted proteins | sample 8027881 | NCBI WGS metagenome assembly JACLAC01 (sample SAMN15725517, study PRJNA655200) | protist metagenome | isolation source: fluorescence activated cell sorting (FACS) single amplified genomes of... | place: Spain: Blaines Bay Microbial Observatory, Mediterranean Sea | collected 2016-01-19 | reverse complement strand
GTTTCGCATTGTTTCAAGTCGCATAACTTGCGGCGATTGCAAAGATGTATAGTCCAACCATGCCAATCGCCAAAATCAAGATAATGCCTCCCGCGCAGCAAATGAACGCTGATTTCTGATTTGGTTCACGGCGGTAACTGAGAAAATTTGTGACGACGAGAAAGCTCATTGCCAAAGCGAGGAGAAGAAAATAATTAATCGTATAATCAGAGATGGGATAGGTGCTGCCGAAACCCTCGATCACGGTGGGAAGGGTTGCAAAAAGCAGAACACTGGCTGCAACCCACTTCGATAGGAAAATTAGAATTTCCTGCTGGCTCAGTGTTGGCAATTTAGTGCGCCGACAGATGAAGCCCGACACTCCCCAAGTCGCAGGAAGTGCGATGGCAGCGATCAATGCGGCAAGGCTGGTGAAAACTACGACGTTAGTGAAATCGTTGGAAGTGAAACGGACAATGTCCAGAGTGGCGAAGAATGACAGGAAGAACAGGGTGATAATTGGTCCACAAGTCGCTAGGGCAACGATTCGTAGAATCGGATTTGCGTTTTTGGCGTCGGGTTCTCCTGCTTCCGAATCTGAAAGCACCTCATAAGGATTCTCGCGATCTTGTTGGGTCATCGAAACAACTCTCCGTTGCGCGGCATTTGATGGATCATTCCCTCGTCCGATTCACTCTCGGACTGCCATTTATCATTGAAGTTCATAGCGCGCGGCGAAAAACTTCTAGCCGTCAGCTTACCACGGGGAACGGAGTGGCTGGGTGGTGTGGACGGCGTTAAAACCCTGAGGGTAGAGGGTAGCCAGCAGACCAGAAGGAGAAACCGATGTTGGGTTTTTCGTGCTCCCAGGACAGTGAGCGAAGTAGTCGATCCACCCTGCAAAATTAATCTACTCTCGGAACTCTTTATGATTCCCGATGCTTACCCGGCGTTTAACTTGCTTCGCCTGATCAAACTGCTAATTCTGTTTACTCTCTGGTCCATGAATGACAGTGAAATAGTGCTTCTCGCAATTCCCTCGAAAATGAGGAAGTCATTCTGCTTTCTTCTGCAATGTGGTGTGGCAGAGCGTGTTTGCCCCTCTGGTTCTGTTTGCCAGTCATCTTGTTGTCATGCTGGCGCTTTGCAGTAACGCTGCATTTTTTGGGTTAAGAATTGGCAACTACGCATTGTGGCACTTTTCATTGTGGCACTTTTCTCTGCACAGCGGGTAGCGTGTCACGCTACCGCGTGATGGTTGAGTGAGTCGTTCCAATGATCTGAAAGGGAACAAACCGTCCTTTCAGCTTCTGGTTTCGGGCGTGAATGTTCCTGTTTTAATTTCAGTCCAGCCAGATGCCGTTTTGCCCGGCGTCCGGTTGTTTGGTGCATGAAATAGCATGCTCGAGGGTGCGGCTGACTGTCCCACAACGCCCAAATGCAAACGAGGCACAGGCCAATGATGAATCCGACCCGCAACTGCTGTGTGCTGGACTGAAACTGTTGCTGACGGGAATCTGGCGGTGCGTTGGAATCCAAGAGAGCTGGGTGTCTTTCGGAGGATTCCTTCCACAGCCGGAGACGGCAACCGTACCAGCAAAGGAATCGACTCGACAACAATGTCGATGGGGCACTATTTGACGCCCATTTCCCTCAACAGGTGATTGGCGCCGTACACCTTGCCGGTGATCCATAACGCATAGCGGATATCAACGCCAATGGAGCGGCTATAGGATTCGTTCCAAGCAAAATCATTGATGGTGGCCTCGAAGGCACGATCAAAGTTGACGCCAACCAGCTTTCCTTCTCCATTGAGTATCGGGCTCCCTGAGTTACCTCCCGTGGTATCAGTGTCGTACAGAATCGCAGTTGGAACGTCGTTTAATTTCGGGTGCATGAACGGCCCGAAATCCCGCGTCTTATGCTTCTCGATGATGGTAGAGGGTAAAACGAAAGGTTCCACCCCTGTTGTTTTGGCGATGGCTCCACCCAAGGTTGTGATCGGCGATTTGTAGACCGCATCTTCGGGGGAATACCCTTTGATGTGACCATAGGTTAGTCGCAGCGTCGCATTGGCGTCGGGCACGAATTTCTGTTGCAGAAACTCTTGTTTCACAGTGACGAGGTCACCATAAAGTTGATCGAGTTTTCCCGCACGCGACTTGGACTGCTCACGCAGTTGCAAATATTTGGGGTAGAGCTGAATGATCGCTTTAAGGGCTGGATCACCCATTGCCGCTAACTGTGGAGGCGTTTTGTCAAGACAAGTGTGAATGAATTCCGGGTCACCAAGCTTTGTCTTGTCATAAAATTCTTCGAGTTCATCCGCATCGGATAAGAAGCGAGCGATGTCTTCAGTCTTTTCACCGTGGCCTCTGATACGCCGCTGCAACTCCGTCAAAATGATGCGGTCGGTCGGGGCATGGAAGTCCTTGACAGCAAGCAGCAATCGACGCTGGGTCAGATCGATATTCCGATCCATGTAGGGCGTTTCGCGTTCCAAGTCAGGTTTTTGCCGCTCAACGGCGCTGTCGTAGAGCGTAAAAGCAAAGTACATCAGCTGGCTAGCTGAGCGAAGGCTCTGGATGTCCAAAGCGTGTTGATCGGAACGCATTGTTGCGTAAACCGTGGCGATTTGTGTCAGCAAGTCGCCGTATTTTTTCCGGCGATCAGCATTGGAGTTGATGAACTCCTGTAGTTCGGACTCGGCGGATGCTCGTGTATCGACAATTCCTTTTCGCACAAGACCTTTAAGCTGACCACGCGAACGTTTCTCAACGTTCGCCAGCCCCTTCATCCGTGATGAAAGCTTGAGCGCGATGGAACGGTCGATTTTTCCAGCCTGCAGCATCTGCTCAATCTGCCATTGATACAGGTCAACGATATAGGGTAGCCGGACGTCTTGCTCGTATTCTAAGAAGCTGGCTGTTTTGTGCCTGGACGTACGTCCGGGGTAGCCAATCAACATCACAAAATCACCTTCATCTACGCCGTTGGGATCAACCTGAATAAATCGTTTTGGTTGGTAGGGAACATTGTCTTCGGCGTACTCAGCGCTTGAACCATCCGGGGCGACGTATGCCCGCATGAAGGAAAAATCTCCGGTGTGACGGGGCCATTCCCAATTATCAATCTCACCCCCAAAGTTACCCACGGAAGCCGGCGGGGCAAAAACCAGACGGACATCCTGGATATAGGTGTAAATGAAAAGCACGTAAGTTTTGCCGGCAAACATCTCTGCCACCTCCGCACGCTGGCCGGGATGTGCTTGTTCAGCAGATTTCTCCAATTCTTTCTGACGCTGCTCTATCGCTTTCGTTCGTTCCGTGTAAGTCATCCCGGGTGTAATCGCCGAGAGCACTTGATCTGAAATGTCCTGAAATGACTCCGTGATCCTAACGGTGTAACCTTTGGCCGGTAGTTCTTGTCCTAAAGTTTTTGCAATGAAGCCGTCACGCAGGTAGTCGTTCGCTGTGGAGCTTGAGCTCTGAATGGCCCGGTACGCACAATGATGGTTGGTGATGATTAAACCACGAGATGAGACAAATGATCCGGTACAACCATTTACCTTGCATATTCCATCGACAAGACATGTTTGATCAGCATTGAAGATCTCTTCTGATGCAAGCCTGAGTCCCTCGCTTGCCAATCCCAATCGACCCACCTCACTGATGGGATACATTCCTTCTTCTGCCCCAGCCTGTTTGAAGACGGCGAACAGCATCAGCAAGGCAGTAAGTGACAACTTCATTATGAATTCCAGCATCTAGCTCATAGTATACGGATAAGACTTGCTTTGTATTCTAACGATCTTGGACATGGGGACGAGGGAGGTGGGAAAAAACGGTGCACCGCGCTGGGGTGGCTTAGATTGGCGTGTCACAAACCGCGTCGAGCGTTTGGGAAGGGGACCGTCATCGTTTGGTCAGATGGCATTTGCAGCATTCGGCAGTGAAGTCGCATTCAGCACTGAGGAAGGATTCAGCAACGGAGCATGAAGGATCTCGGGTACTGGAGTACCGCCATTTTGTTGTGAACTTCTTCATGTTCGAACCTCGTAACGTGTTTTGTAGGTTGAGGGTGCCTGGGTGAAAGGTATCTATGATCGTGGGTCTTAAGGTCTAGCTCGGTACGTCGGATCGCCCTTCACGCTGAGCATGAAAACCGATTGTGCGCAAGGCTGAGGCCAGACTCTTGTCATCGATATTTATATTGTCCCCCGTTTAAGGTCTTGCTAGTCTGCCTGAAGCGAACTTCAGAACCTGTAGAGGTAGGTGACTCCTTGGGCCTTAAGAAATTAACTAATCGCTTCATCAAAGCGCCGATGCGGAAGTGTGAAGTCGAAAAGGGGGTAAAGCATCTGAACGGTCCGCTCAAGGTTGCTTGCAAACCAGATGAATTCGTGGCGATCTCATTCATGCGAAACGCGGACCTCCACCTCGAGCAGTTCGTGGAGCATCACCTCAAGTTGGGTGCAAAGCAGATCTTTCTTCTAGACAATGGATCGACTGACGGATCCTTGGCACTGCTACGCAAATACGACGAGGTCACTCTGTTTCAATGTCTCCTTCCGTACAAAGATTTCAAGTATGAATTCAGGCGATTCCTATTTCGGCGTTGCGCCCTGAATTGCTGGGCCTTGCTGGTGGATATCGACGAACGGTTTTGCTATCCATACTCGGAACGCATTGGTATGTCGAGTTTTCTGCAGTACCTGAACCGGCACAATTACAGTGCCGTGATGGGGCAGATGTTAGACCTCTTCCCAGCCGGGCCGGTGACCTCTTGGCCAACCAACGGTCGGGACCTTGTACAACAAAGCTTCTGGTATGAGCTGGATAGCGTGCAGCGGTTTAAGCTTAAAAGAAGGCGTCACGGGAAGGTAACGAACCCGCCGCTCTTTACGATCAGCGGAGGGATTCGAGCGTCGGGATTTAAAATGGATAATCGTCCAAATCTAACAAAGTATCCTTTACTTTTTGCTGATGGGACCGTGCAGCCTTCCGAAAGCTCAAGTCACAGAATACGCGGAGGCCGGGTTGCGGACACGACGTGTCTGCTGCAACACTACAAATTCCATCGCGACTTCGAAAACCAATGCAGAGAGATCGTAAAAGAGAAATCCTATTTCAAGGATTCATTAGAATATCAACAATATCTGAAGGTCCTAAAAGAGGAGGAATCGCTGGTGCTGAAAACTGGCGATTCAAAAAGATTCCGTCACGTGAATCAGTTAATTGACGATAACTTTCTTGTCGTCTCAGAGGCTTTCAGGAAGTACGTCCATGCTGCTTCTTGTAAGAAAGCAGGATAGCGGAGCGTTGAGGGCAACAAAGGCGCCCGTTATTGAACCTGCGCTTCATTTTTTTCAGAGAACAGTTGGAACGGCGAGGATTGCATCTTGAGTCGCGCACGCTTGCCGGTGTGGGGGACGATTCGATCTATCTTCTCAGACGCGTATTAGCTTTGATCGCTTGGGGTCTTGGTTTAAGACCAGAAGACGTACGCTAATTTTCAGCCAAGTTAAATTGTGAAAGAATTCCGCATGAATTGGTAGTCATGCGGTTCGGTTTGAAAGTCACTGGTGTGGATATGCATACTGGGCAATGACCTCACGGCTGTCGGGGGTAGATTAGGAAGTGGCCGAAATATCCACGGGTACGTCGAACCGGCTTATCTGCCCGCAGTGGTTTACGCCTCGCTGTCGCGGAGTTAGGAAAGAGATAGAGGGATGCCCGGGTAGCCAATGACATGCAGCCATAACTTTGTTTTTAAATAGAGGGTTCTCCGCTGACTCATTGCATAGGCAATGCGCGTGATCAGTGAAATGTGTTTACTGTCATGTCAATCAGCGCGGCTCCCAAATGCCCAAAACCAACCGAACTAATAGGTGCAAAAAGCAGCCCACAACACCATTTGTGCGACTAAAGACATGCTGCTTGCAAACTGATGCGGGGCAGTTGCCAATGAATAAGACCCGACTCAAATATAAAAGCTCTCCGCGTTCGGGTTGCAGACAACGGAGAAGCACTCAGGTGGAATGTTTGCAAGTTTAATAGTGAATCCACTGCTAACGTCTCATCGAACGATAACGAGGGTCGGAGGTAAGGTGTTAGGTTCAACCTTGATTTCCGTTGTCAGATAAGGTACTCCGAGACAATGTTCTCCGTCATAAAGCTTGCAAGTGCAGATCTGAGCAAATCAGACGTACGTCGTAATTTCGTTGCTGACCCTGCTGTTGAGGGGCGTAGGTATGTTGAGGCATACGATCGCACGACCCTGTGGTATGACGCGTTTTGGCGAGGGGGCCGAGTCTACCTTGTCTGCCCAAAACTTTTGAATCTGCTGCCGCTGCTGCGCAATGCTTGCATAAAGCTCGATGGGGGTGTGGCTCCCATCTCCAAGGTACGGCAGTATCGACGCTATGATCTGATTGAACTGCGGAGCATCAAGCAACCGAGGGAAATATCGGTGGAGGGTGAGGGTTTGGCGGCAAGCAGTCCGATTAGTGAAGAGCACACCGATTGGTTCAATGGCTTGAATGCTCACACCACGCTTTCCCTGAATAATGAACTCAGGTGGATTCGCGATTTTGCGTGCTACATGGTGAATGCGCAGGGGTTGGAGGCAATGCTTTTATTCGATAACGGGTCGACAGACTACTGCCTTGAAGAAGTTGGAACGGCTTTGATGAATACCGGCCTTAAGCAAATCGTCGTCGTATCCGCTCCATTTCGATATGGCCTCAGAACTCACAAAAACTCTAACAGGGCCAAGTTCTTGCAGACGGCGATGATGAATGTTGCGAGACTGCGTTTTCTTGCAACAGCGCGAGCAGTCATCAATGCAGATCTCGACGAGCTAATCTGGTCTCGAGGTGGAAACATCTTTGATTTGACGCAAAGAAGTGTTCTAGGTTTCTCTATCTTCTCTGGTGAATGGAGATTCCCTGACCCTCAGCAGGATGACAATACAAGTCATTCCGCGCATGACCACAAAGCCGAAGAGACAGAAACGTGCCCATGCAAGTACTGCATCGTTCCTCAGGGGAGCTTGAAACCCCTGAGTTGGGATGTGCATCGATTGTCTGGTTTGCCATTTAAGAAACTACTACAGAACTCGAACATTGGTTTTTACCATTGCCATAGTACTTCCACGCAGTGGAAGGGAGATCCTACGAGGCGCGGTGTACCTGAAGGTAAACGCACTTGGGGTGATCATGAGTTGGAATTTGATTTGGGGACTCGTGTCGCGTTAGACCGTGGACTATCAGAATCGCTTGACCCGGGTTTGCTTTCAGGAAGTGAGAATGTAAGCCTGCTGGGAAGATTAGCTGGGTAGTAGAATTGATCATCCAGGCGACAAGGAAACCTTTGCGGCCTTGGTCTTGTGGATTCGTCGTTTCCTGCTCGTTCCGTGGGGCGTAGCTGCGCAATCTGTTGGATGTATACGTTCAATGCTCACGTTGACATTGAAAACGGCTCTTCGTCCAAACTTAGGGTGATTTGTTGTTGGCCGCCACAAATTGGTTTCCAATCCCCGTTTCTTGCGATGGACGGCTAATCAATCCGTCGGAAGCTTGTTGAATGATCAAACCTCTTTCATTGCTCGCACTGGCCGCCTTTTTTCTGCTGCGGGGTTAGAGCGTCAACGAGTGATCAATTCCGCCGTGCCATTCAATCGGGTGAAAAAATGCGGTGGCACTTAGCTTTCTGCACCCAGCAAGCACTCGCGCAATCAGCATTTGAGATGGTCTCGGATAGATTCCATCGTTTGATACAATCCACATTCTATTTGATATCGCCAGTCCGGGTATTTCGCAATGATCGGTAACCATGACATCGAAGAGAGAGGGAAGAAGCCTGTCGACGGCTGGTATTTGCTAGGTCTCAATAGACGGTTGCTAAAAAAGCTCGACGATATTTTCTGTGTTATCATCACGCGTACTGACATCCCAGACGCACAGCAGACTGTATGCTCACTCCAAGCAAGATAGAATAGGCGTGAACCATGAGCGGCGTGTGGCGTGTCTCAGGTCGGAACACTTTCACATAATAAATCGAGATCATTCTCTGTCTGAGGCAAATAGCATGTTTCCGAGACATCTGCTGGAAGTACTACGGTGGGCGTTCTATGTCTTCGTCAGTTGCGGTCTGATCACGCATTCGAGCGGTGCAGATTATTACATCGATTCGGTCGATGGATCAGATATCAATGACGGTCTCTCGATAAGCACGCCCTGGAAGTCGCATTTAAAAGTGGAGGACGTATCACTGGCGGCGGGCGATGTAGTCCACTTCAAGAGGGGGTCTGGCTTCTCGGGCAACATTCTGATCAGTGAATCTGGCACAGCAACTGAGCCGATACGGCTGACGTGCTATGGGACCGGCGATTTGCCTAAATTTACCAATCCCACGACTCGCGATGCCAGCGGCAACGCGATCATTTTGGGTGGTGACTACATCATTGTGGAAAACCTGCATTTTCACGATACGCCGGGAGAGTACGTATCTGGAATGATCATCATGACGAAATTGGCCGCGTTACGTATCGATCGCGGTTCGGATCATTGCATCATCCGCAACAATGAATTCATCAACACCGGCCAGGGCATCATGTCAGCTGGCGAGCATACATTGATCACAGAGAATTATCTGGATGGCCCCAGTTATGCTCTGTGGAGGACTTCAAAAAGTAGCTGGGGACCGATGGGGATACACTTGAATATCGGAAATCAGGAAGTGTCATACAACACAATCAAGAACTTTGGAACCAAAGACAGTCCATGGGGCTCAGACGGCGGCGCGATCGAAATTGATTGTGGCAGATATCATAAAAAGAATATCTACATTCACCATAACTATTCGGAAGGCAATGCTGGCTTCATTGAATCCAGCTGGGACTACGATTGGCCGCGATATCGACAAGAAATCTATAACTGGAGAGTGTCCTTCAATGTTTGTTACGATGGGCAGTCCTGGTTGTTCATGTTGGCACCATGCACTGACATCTATTTCGATAACAACACGATCGCTCGATACAACGGATTCGGGAGGGCGCAAAATGCCGGCGCCCGTATCGATGTCCGTGGCGGGATGCCTGTGGGTGAAGCTTCAGGGGCGCATTTCAGGAACAATCTGTTTATCTATTCCTCCTCTCCCTATACTGGAAATCGCTCTGCCGGTGCGCTTAAAACAGCCAACTGGTACTCAAAGTACAAGTCTCCCGATACGAAGTATAAGGGTGACAGAAAACAGGCAGGCAGTGGCGATCCTGGCTTGGTTGATCTGCAGAAACAAGATTATCAGCTCAAGGCAGATAGCCCACTGCGCGGCAAAGCGATCAACCTCAGCGAGTTCTATCACACGGACTTCGATGGTCGCCCATTACCTGAGAGCGGCAATTGGGATGTCGGCGCGATTCAATACAGCGTGACCAAACCCACCAAGAAATTGCAGCCCAAACGGTGGCATCGTGTTCCGTAAGGGGTGTGCAATTGCGCTCATCGGGACGGGTAAGTGAAAAGTGGCAGGGACCGTTTGTCGAGGCTCGGGAGCCAGAAGCTCAAATGGGGCTTGGCACCTTTTTCGCCAGGTTGGCCTCTTTTCTCAATGATCGCTGTGATTGTTGCCTGAGAGTTCCAACACCAGAGCAATAGTACGAGTGCGGTGAAAAATAACACGCCGCCTGATTATTGTGGAGCTTTCCAAGAGTAGTGTCTCGGAATGTCGGGCCATGGTTCCTGGAAGAATGTTTTTGGGTTCGGGAGTGGTGTCTCGAAGAAGATAAAGTCTGCAAAGTCGGCAAGTGCTTTCCAGTCTTGTGGTCCCTGATCGTGCCCGCCGTCACGGTACCATTGGGCGCAGCGCTCCTTCATTCCAAGCCAGTCGTAGACCTCGCGCGCGGCACGCCACGAGACCATGCTGCCCTCGACGTTGAGTTTGTCGGTTAGACCGTTCGCATTGAACCAGGCACGCGGTGCAACTGAAGCCTTGATGAAGTGCAAGTCGAACGGCAGACGCGTCTCCTGGTCGCCGAAGGGGATCAGGTTGGGATGAAACCAGTAGGCATTGGTGCTGTTCATCTTATCCTTGATGCGGCGGCTTTTATTTCCAAACCGATGGCAACCGGTTGTAATGGAACCGCCCGCGTTGGGAGCAACGACCGCGACCCGTTGGTCCAGCATTCCCATCAATGCCGCCGTTTGACCTCCCCTTGAGTGGCCGGTGCATACGATTTTTGCCATATCGACCTCGGGCAGCGTTGAGAGCCAGTTGATTGTGACGCTCCCGCCCCACGCCCAGACTCGAAGGCAGCCCCAGTCATGATCGGGGTAGCCCCGCCGCGCGTCGCCGCGATCTCGCCGCTTTTTGGCCTCCGGATCCTTCCCCCAATCTGGATGCAAGTCGGTCCGTCGGTAGCTCACGAGCATGTAACCACGACGTACCAGATCCGCCACGATCGGATCGTCAACTTCGAAAGTTGCCGAGCTGTTGTGGACGATCACGGGAAAGGGGCCGCTGCGATTCTTTGGCGCGTGAATTCCCAACAATAGCGAGATAGCGTTGGCGGGACCAAAATGAAGCTGCACAACACGCTTCACTGCCTGCCCATCCAATGCTGTAGTCTCGGAAATCGTCTGGGCGTTGATCCTGTCGGGGGCAGGAAGAGGGGGAGCGTGTCCGAACTGATAGTGCAGGACGATGGCGATCATCTCCTCCCGCCGACGCTCCCAGTCCTCAGCCGTCTCCACTGGTGTCCCATCAAGGAATACGAACGGGTTTGGCAATTCCTCGATCTCAGGCAATTCGTCCACCGTAGGAAAGGTCTGCCGCGGGTCTTCCGCCTTCGTAGCAGTAAATGCGAGCACAAATGACAGCATGAAGATGAGATTGAATCGGAAGATCATGGAGCAATTGTTGGAAAAGTGTAAGAGTCGTTTTAAGCGAGCGAGCGAGCCAGCCATCGCGATCAGAAAGCTGAGCGTGAAAGCGGCACTTGTATCGGCGGGTAACCTCGCCACTGGTGGTAAACCTGTCGTGGGCGACAAGTCAGCTGCGTTGGACATCTTACTCGAATACACAAGGCGTTGCCGTGCCGTGGGGCAAAACACTCTCGCGGTTTACGCATGTCGTTCATCTGGGCTCACTGCCAATCCATGATTGGTTTTGGTTTTGGTTTGTGAATTGCCACCGACGCATGGGACTTGCCTGAAAGAACACTCCCCGCAAATCGCTGCACGCGAAAGGCTATCCCTTACGGTCCACGTTGCTCATCACCACGGCGTTGTAGGTCGTATACCTGCGAGAGGGGCTTCTTTGCTGTTTGGCTGAAGCCCCTTTTCTACTGGAACGATTGGCTGGAGGGGTTTTGAGCAACGACAACGCAACTGAAAAATAGGGATAGCAAAACAGGAAGAGGTTTTGTTCCCCGAGGCTAGCTTTTAATAAAGGTTGGCAGGGCCTGCCCCGCATCCTTCGTTTTCTGGTCTCGAAAACTTGAACGTCATCAGAGCGGGAGAAAGATAAGGTTGTCCTCGTCGACAAAAGCTTGAAAAAGCTCGGCTTCGACCGGGGGCCTGACCCATGGCCCCAGATCCTCGAGATCGATTAGACGATCGATGATAAGGATTGCTTCCCCGTCTGAAAATCCGCAATCAAGCATGTCCTGATATGCCATTTCAAAGTCACGCCGCTTGAGGGGGTCCGCAACAACCTGTGAATCGCCCTCACCGCCAGAACGCTGTGATTCATGCGTCGTGGTGGCTGTCGTTGTGGTGGTGGTTGTCGTCGTTGTTGTGGTTGTTGTGGTTGTCGTCGTGGTTGTGCCAGTGGTTGTCGTTGTGCCTCCAGATCCACCTTCACCTCCACAAACGCCACCCTCACCCGGTACATATGGTCCATCTGACTTGAAAATACTTTCACCGTCATCGCTGATCCACTGTTGTTCTTCGCCCGCCTTTCCTGTCCACGTCCCGTCTGAATAAGTGATAAATACTCCGCCGCTCCCGATATCTGATACCGACTCAATCGTCACCGGATCTTCACATCCGTCTACGCCTCCCTGAGCAAAGACCTCCGCGGATGGAAAAAGGGCCAACAAAGCAGAAAATAGAGCCAATCCAAATGAGTTGCTCAGCCTTGAATGGCCAGGGAAACCTTTGTGAACGAACTCGATACGCTGCGTAATTGCGGTTACAAGCAGGGTGCTGGCGGTACAAGTTCCACAAGTGGTGGTTTTCATAATTTGAATCTCCAAAGTCGCTGTTAAAACGCGTTGGCACCATTACCAACGCTCTATCGGAGATACAGTCTGGAAGCATCTTTCTTACAAGAATTTCTTTTTAATTTTAAGAAGCGCCAATTTGTTGAGATGATCTTGAACGAGATAAAAGTGGAAGCAACGATTTTGACTCTTTGCAACCGTGCGTTCACTGTGATCGCCTATTCCGTGATGAGCCTTGGCTCGCAGCGATTACTGATCGAATTAGACTCTGGTTGACAGTCCGATTATCAGGTTGGGCGGAGGGGGAAGCTCAATCGCATCGAACTCCGTCATCATTTGTGGCCGCAGCTGGTGGAATGTAACAAGAACTTGAGCGCATTCATCCAGCAATCACCAAACGCGAAAACCTCCGCGAACGCATCACTGTACGCCGGTTTGACGAATTGCTGAACGTCAGGATCGATTCACGCACAGAGTCTCCTGCGAACCCATCAATTGAGCGTCCATAGCAAAACCTGAACAACCCACCTTTCACCGAATGTGATGGGCAGCGATGGGAAAAGTCAACACTCTGAACTTGACTTCGAGTGAGTCAATTAAATGGAAGATAGGAATGCTCCCCCCATGGCCGCTCCCAACGCTACACCAAAAACGAGCCAAATTAGAGTGCTTTTTGTCTGTCCCATTAAAATTGGTACGGTCAGATGGCCCTGGGCTGTAGTTTTGCCGGCCAATAGCATGAACGCCAAAAATATTACGGCACAGAAACAAACGAGAATTACAATTGGCATGACCGAGCGAGCAGCAATGACAGAGACTAAGGTTCCCAAAAAAACAAACATCGAAGCTAGAGTTTTGACGCCGAGACCCGCGGAAGATGCCGTCTGTGATTTCGTCGACTTGGCATGAATTCTGCCGAAGGCAACCTGGACACTAAGAAAGATCAGGTAATAGACGAACAGTGCAGAAAAACTGAAAGGAATCTGCGAAACGTAAGGGGCTAGTATCGAATACCCGGCTAGAGTAGCGGAGACGGAAAGGGCGTTAATCCATCCCGGTAATTTTAGCTGGAGAAATGATCCGCAGGCACGACATTTGTACCGTGGATTGATCAAAGAAACCCGCCGCTGTGGTGTAGCACAGACCGGGCAGTCACTTCGTCCCAAGTTTGGAAACCGCGTTTCATCGTCGGTCGCGTCTTTGGGAGCCTCGTAGGGGTTTATGTTCATTAGTTATGCAGGTCTTACCAAGCTTAAAGGGGACTACAATCAATGGTCACTAACGAGAGTTCGTTCACAGGAAAACACTGACCATTGCGCCGCCGCGATCATGGCACGAACAAGGTAAAAAGAGGGTGGGGAAAAGTTCTCCAATACTGGCATTTACGAGAGATTAAAAAGGGCATGCTCTCGCTCTTCGGCCAGAATACAGCTTTCACTACCGGAAACACCAGATCTTTTAATACTAGAATAATGACAATAGCTCCCTTCAAAGCGGTACTCGCCGTTGCGTTTCTTCTTGCCTCCTGTCCTGTGACAGCTAAGGAGGGGACGGTTCTGCTACCCGAATCGCCCGGGACGGTGCTCTTTGTAGGGAACAGTTTCACGTTTTGGAATCAAGGGCTTTGGACTCACATGCAAGCCCTCACTGCAGTTCGCGGTGAAGGCCTCGGCGCGAAGACATCACACGTCGTTCGTGGCGGCGCCTGTTTGCGGGTGCTTTGGAAGCGAACGAAGGCCAAGCAGGCGATCGCCGAGGGTGATTACGACGTCGTCGTGCTTCAAGAAGACCTGCCAGAGACAAAGGTCGCAGACTTCCACAAGTATGCGGCGCTGTTCGATGAACATACACGTCAGGCGGGTTCGCGGCTCATCTTCTTCATGAGCTGGGACTATCAGCGGCTCAACTGGATTTCGATGGACGAGATTATCGCCGAGCACCAGCGCATGGCCAGAAAGCTCGACGCAGAGGTTGCGCCTTGCGGATACGCGTGGCAGCGGGCCATGAAGGAGCGTCCCAACGTCAACTTCTACAGCCGGGACCGCGAGCACCAGAGCTGGCACGGCACGCTCCTCAATCTCTACGTCATCTACTCGACGATCTACGGGGAGAGTCCTGAAGCGTTGAAGTTCCGGCCTCCGGAGAAGTCCGAGGTCACGGCTGAGGAGGACGCCTGGCTGCGTCGCGTCGCCTGGGCGTCAGTTCAATCCTGGCAGCAGACGATGAGCCAGGAGAAGCAAAAGAAGAAGTAGGGGGGAACGACGCTCTTGAGCCACCCTCCCCAGCTCGCTAAGGAAACGATCCCTATCCCGGTTTTACTTTTAGCGGAAAGCGTTACGTCTTGTCGAGGCAATTGATGATGACTACCGAGAAAATCACCTTGAGAAAGTTTGCGTTGCGAATCACTCCGTCCTTGAACAGCAAACTTGTGATTCCTCCAAGGCAATCAACAATGGCGATTTCCCCCAAATTCCCAGCGTCAACGGTGATGAAATGGATTCGCGGCGTAAGCTTACCGTTCGAGGCGTGCGGGAAAACCCACCTTGAAAACCCCAGCCGCTGACCTAGAAGTAAACACGGTGATTGACACCTTCTTCGATCAACATTTGCCTGCGCAAAACAAGTTGGTAACAATCAGGGAACAAATGAAAAGCCAACCGTTGTTCGTGTTTCGTCCATGAGATCTTCGGCGGTCGACCCTTCCTAAATAAGAGACTTGAAATGAAAATGCTCATTGGCCTCACTCTAATGGTTCTTTTTCCTGCTCTTCCCTCGGTTGGTGAGGATGCTGTCGCCGAAGTTGGAACCAAGCCAACGCTGAAAAAAACGAAGAAAATTAAAGCTTCATTTGCGAAGCTCAAGCCCATGGTGGGCAGGGTTGGTGAGGATGCGAAATTCACTGTTTACGAGGGGCTTCCTATGTACGGCGGGAGTTTTGAAGGATTTGATCCCGCACTCGATCCTAAAACAATTGTAAGGCGATTTGGCTTCTTGTTTCACCAAACTCCGTTAGAGATTGAAGCCGAAGATAGGAAGAAGCTGAAGGCCTTGGTAAAAGACCCAAAGTCATTCGTAAAGTTTGGAGGCTTCAAGCTATGTGGAGGTTTTCATCCTGACTTCTCTCTTGTTTTTGGGTCAGGAGACAACGCAGTCGAAATGCACCTCTGCTTTGGCTGTCACGAATTCAAAGCTTATCGGAAGGGCGTCGAAGTGTACTGCGATATCCCCGATGGTACTTATGAACAATTGAAAAAGCTGCTACAGAAATATCAAAAGCCACCGCCACAACCAGCGGAATGATGCAGCGGAATGATAATGAGGAGAAGAAAATAAGGGACAGGAATTCTTCGGCCGTTATCAGAGGCGAGCGTGGACAAAAGGCTCGTTCCCGTTTTGCCCGTGGATAAAAATATCGGTGAGGGTACGTGAGTAGGAGGCGAGTCATGGAGCCCAATGAATTCCCCAAACCATGGCAACGATTTTGTTCCAAAACTGCACATGTTCGGGGATAGGCGCTGCAGTTTGCCAGTTAGCTTTATGAGAAGTTTGGCAGCGGTTGAGATGGCGGTGAGATCACACTGCGTGAAGTGCCCGAAGCACCATCGTGGCGTTGTCGCCAGCGGTGAGTTACCCAGTGCTACGCTTTACAGGGTATGTCCGTTTTAGCCTGGAACTTTGCTACCTATGAGGTCACGCACCGTCGAGGCATTCTCAAGACGTGTCTTGAGAGACAAGGGCTGGCGGCGTAGCCGACGAGGCTAATTAAAACATCCACAGTGGCTGGGATGACCGAAACCAAGCGAACGTGCCTGGGCCTGCAGTCTGACTTTTCCTGACGGACTTGTTGTCGGATGGAATTGAAGGATCCCATGCACACAGTCACTGGGAACGCCTTCTCGCGTTGCCGCAAATGTTCATGACTGTGCTGCGACACAGGGTCATCGACGCTCAACGGCTATCGCCTATTGCCGCTGACGACCGTTTGCGCTGACGAACTCTAAAAAGGTTCGATGTTCTCAGTAGAGGGATCTTACTCTGTTTCCGACTTGAGCGATGTGTCGGAAGTGTAGTCTTGACCCATCAGGCTTTTTAAAACTCCGCCCTGCCAATCACGCAGTTGTTTTGACAGACGCTTTGCGATGTCAGGGTGGGTTGGGGCGAGGTTGTTTTTCTCACTGGGGTCTTTGTTCAGATCGAACAGTTCAACTCCCATTCCCTTTTCGCCTTGGATGACCAGCTTGTAGTCATCTGTCAGGATTGCTCGTGCACCCTCAAAATCCTGTTCCCTGATTTCAGTGTGGTGGAAATTCTTGAAGTTGCGTGTCAAAAGTCCACCCATTTTTTTCACAAGCGGGGTCGTACCTTTCTGAAGCTCTGGAGCAATGTAAGGCCTTGCTGATTTTTCAGTTTCGTGATCCCGACGAAAATACCAGAACTTGATAGGTTCACCCCGGTCGTTCATTTTTCCATTCAAGAGTGGCATCAGGTTGATACCGTCCAAGGGGACGTCCGGTGTTGGTGCGTCAGCCAAGCGGCATAAGGTTGGAAGGATATCAGAGGTGACAGCATTCACGGACGAGACGCGTGGTTCGGGGATTCGCGCCGGCCACTCAATGACTGCCGGGACTCGAATCCCGTTTTCATAAAGCTGTCCCTTGTATCCGCGCAACCGGGACTCTCTCAAGCCGCTTGAGGGAATGCCATTGTCTCCACAATACCAGAGCAGGGTATTGTCTCTGAGTTCGAGTGTTTTGAGGGCATTGCGCAGTTTGCCGATTGATCGATCCATGGCCGTGATTTCGGCATAGCGCTCGATCAAAACGTCGCGCAAAGGTCGCTTGACTTTCTCTCCCGTCTGGTTGGAGGTCAGTCTGACCGTGACATCAGTGTATTTTTCTGGCAGATCCTGATAGAGGAGCAAGTCTGTTTCGATACCACTATAGGGTTCATGAGGTGAGCCAAACCAGATCACAGTAAGGAAGGGATCATGCGTCTCTTTTTTGTTTTTAATGTAGTTGATCGCTTCATCGACAAGAATCTCTGAACTCTCTCCGTAGAACTTTTGGGGTGGCCCACCATTGCGTGAAAGAAACGGATCCATCTCGAAGAAGTTGTCGTGCGAAAGCCATTCATCAAATCCCATCGCGCCAGGGTTTGTCGGCGATGATTTCTTGACTGGTCCAACGTGCCATTTCCCAAAATGTGCAGTGGCGTATCCGGCATCGCTTAGAAGATGAGCGACAGTGACCTCTTCGGGCCGAATGGAACGGCCGGGTGTAAACGTCCCGTACCGATTGGGGTGCCGGCCGGTTAGCACGTTTCCTCGCGTGGGAGAGCAGACTGGCTGCGCATAGAAATGGTCCAAACGCAGTCCAGATGCAGCCATCTCATCGAGATAGGGTGTTTTTACATAAGGATGCCCGTTGTAGCCGACTTCCTCCCAACCGTGATCGTCACCCATCAGAAGAATGATGTTCGGGCGACCCGCCTCCTCTCCGCTGATTGCAGTCCCGACCGGACATGTCAGAACGAACAGTGTAATAGCTGAGAGAATGCAACGTGTCTTCTCTTTGATCTGTGTCTTCATAGGAAAAACATGGGGACAGGCGAGGAAAGCGAGGTAGCGATAGTGTACTCAGTTACCATTCGGAAGTGGCTGGAAAGTCTTTATCCGCTTTTTTACAGCGACCTTGTCGCTTCGGCTTCTCCTGCCGTCACAATGGACCGGGTGCAGCTACCACTTTGGATCCCGGCTGACCAATTCATTTTCGGATTAGTAGGGGGTAATTGGAGTGACAGACGTGTGTGTAAAGCGTATCTTGAAATCCACAGCCGCCAATGAGTTTTCTCACAACTAACAAAATGGAATCACAATGCAGCTGGAAAGGTTAGTCTGTAATGCGTGTGGAGCTCCGCTTGAGGTTCCTGCTTCCGCAAAGTTCGTGACTTGCGGCCATTGCTCAGGCCAACTTCAGATTCGCAGGACAGAATCGGCGGTCTATACTGAAATTTTGGCAGATCTTGCCGAGAAGACTGAAGAGCTAAGTGAGCGGATTGATGATCTTGCGGCCAATAGCGAGCTGACTGCAATCGACAGTAATTGGCAGATGGAACGCGAAAGTCTCATGGTGCGTGACAAGCATGGTAACAGGCATGTGCCGACAAAGGGATCGTCAATAGCCGCTGGCGTCGCCGCTACCTTGTTTGGTTGCTTTTGGACGGTGATGGCAATCAGATGGACCTCGACGGCTCCGGCGGTTGGGGTGTTTAGCGTCACCAAAATCGTGTTCCCCGCCTTTGGAATTATCGTCATCGCCTTGGGCATCTACAATAGTATGACGAATATTACAAAGGCAGAGAAGTATAAACGGGCCGAGCGTCGCTACCGACAGCAACGGAGTGAGGCAGATCGCTCTTGATCTGATTCGCCAACTTCAGCCCCAAGCTGTTTCCTCAGATCTGAATGCTGTTTCAACAGCACCGAAGGGAAAAAACAGGTGTGAAATGAACGGTGCAATCAATAGCAGGTGTCTGGATAAATAAAAGGTCACTGGCACCGGCTTTGCCGCTGGATGCTTATCCTCGAAAAACAGTCCCTGCCACCTTTTTGTTGCCAGATACCTTTTAATTTCCTGCTTTTGTTTACCACCCTCGAATAATGATCCTCGGTACCGTTTGTTTTCGGCCCTCTGTCATAAGCGTGAAACGGTTTGGCGAGTCTGGAGGGCTCCGAAAGGATACCCCAATGACGCGTCGGCCCCAACGCTCGATTACCTCCCATGGAACCCAATAAGGAGCGACAGAGATGATCTGTCCCAACCCAAACTGTGGTTATCAAGGTAGGCCGATGAAGCGTGCCAGAAGTAGCCTGCTGCTTGGCTTGATCCTATGTGCAATTTTTTTCTGATTCCGGGACTGCTGTATTTCATACTCATGTCCGGCTACAGGTACTATTGTCCTTATTGTGATATGCAAATCGCAGCTGACAATTAGGGAACTGCTTTGCCCTATGCGATTAGGCACTTGGATGTTGCTGTAAACACGATCTCGCGGTTCAACCCCTAACGGGCGGCGGTTGTATTCCTCGCGTGCTCGTTTTTCCTGAGGTGGTACAGGACACCGCGTTTGCGTTTTGGCTCGGTTTTCCCAAAGAGCGAAAAGGCGGAAAGTGGGAATAGAGAGCTGAGAGTGCTGATGTGAGCTAGCAGGTACCAAGAATATCCCATTCGTGATCGGCATGAATACTAACCAGCAAGGATTGAAATTCAGACGTCCTGATGACGATTCAATTCATGTAATTGCCGATCTGCATCGCCAGTCTGTTTTGACTTATACGCAAATCGGTTGGACGAGTCGTTCTGAGTGTCCTGTTGGTTTCGCAAAGAACAAATCGGACGCGGTGATTGGCAGGGGTGAACGCGATTTTGAACGGGCCAAGGCAGCGATTCAGAATTACGACATGCTTCGCCTTGGCTGGATGCAACCTGCTGGTGATCATGATCCGATTGTCGTTGGGTCGGTGGTCTCTACTCTTGCCCGAAAGTTGATGGTGTATTCTCTGAACGTGAACCGAGTTGTTTACGTTGATGATCAGATTTCGACTCGATTCGGGTTTGGGTTTGGCACGACTGCTCACCATCTGATCATTGGCGAAGAACGCTTCACGGTTTGTTTCGACGAGCAAACCGGTGATGTAAGTTATGAGATCTTTTCTTTTTCGCGTCCTGGGTTACTCCTTTTTCGTCTTGCATTCCCGTGGTTGCGTCACCTTCAGCGAAGTTTCTGTCGTGATTCGACTGACGCCATGTGTGTGGCATGTCAAGATGCCACCGCCATGAGGTAGCGTGAAATCTTCATGCTGGTTAAGTTTTGAGAAAGCGGAATTTAGTTGATTGCGATCGCAACGTCCATGGTGTTGTTGACATCAGTGTTGTTCGATAAAACGTTCAGGGCCACGAAGCGGGGGATTGCATTTGCTGTGCGGATGGTGAAGCAGATCGAAATAAGGCAGGTAACTGCGGATGACTTTGACACGCTTGCTGACGTTATGTTCGAAGCGGTCAGGTGCGGGCACAGCGAGTATACCGAACCACAGAGGCGAGCATGGGTGCCTCAACGTCGTCATGGTGAAGAGTGGGTTGACCGTCTTGCCTCTCAGGCGGTTTTTGCCGCTGTCGATTCGTCGGGGATGGTAGGCTTCATGAGTCTCACTGCTGATGGCTATATCGACTTTGCTTATGTACTTTCTCATACTCGAGGCACCGGCGTGTTTAGGCGACTCTATGAGACCATTGAACTTCTTGCGCACAAGAATGGAGTTACTCGGCTTTGGGTTCATGCGAGTCTGATGGCGCAACCAGCTTTCGCTGCCATGGGTTTTAAGATCACGAAGCAACAGGTGGTTGGAATTGGCTCGCAATCTTTGGAACGTGCCGAAATGGTAAAACAAATCGATCACCGCGGCGGATCTGGTAGTGACTGATGAACTTGGCGTTTCTTGACGGTGACTGGTTTTCTCAGGAGCGGTTGTCGCTTATCTCGTGGGTGGTGTTGTGGTGTTGGTGGTCTTAAGTTTTGACTCTGATTGATCAAGTTTTCGAGTGTATGCTTACGTCTCTAAGAATCGTAGTCGAAAGCAATGTCGATTTGATCTGCGAATGGACAGCTCTTGATGCCGGTCCGCTCCTCATGATCGGGCTGGTTCTTGGGGTTCTCGTTTTTTTGTGATCTTGGATTGGTTGGATCAAGGTTCATTGCCGAAAGCGACGCAGGGTGGCGGTTGGTCGCCGATTGGTGATAGCAAACTCCCTGAATTTGTTTGCCTAGTTGCTCTCGTGAATCGCTTTGCAAGAAAGGATGGCGCCCGCTGCATCAGCGGTTCTGGCCATTGAACATGTAGCGATGATTGGGAATGGGCCATGCTTGTAGAATTCGTAAAGACAGTGTGTCTCGGGTTGGGAGCACCTTGCGTAAAATCTAAGGTCGTGCCTTCATTTTGGTCTTTCATGATATTTTTGCGGCATCGTTGAAATGATTCACGTGGGATGCTGGCCACAAGTAAGTGAATCGACCAGAACTTTCAGTGTTTGTGTGAACTTGAGCAGAAGGGCGTGTAGTGAGGTCGAGTGAGAGCCTAAACTGGTGGTGTTGTTTTTTTGTGCAGCGGTAGGGATCGCCCCCCACCTGTCTCACCAGCAAATTGAAGCGTCTGTTTTGGAAAACGTCGCAGCTGCGAACTGAGGTAACACGGCGTTGGTTACGGTGCTGGCGATTTCCTGCTGCCTAACTGGCATTGAGTTGCTGACCTGTTTGTCTGTTTGAAACGAGCTAATAACTTCAAAGAAGATCTAGCATGGAAAAACTCTTGTTGGCGATTGTCATGTTTGGTGGAACGATCGCGGTTGTGGGGGGCATCATTTGGCTGGTGAGACATGTAGAGAAAAAAAGAAGGGAAGCATTGATGGCGTTGTCGACAGAGATTGGGCTTCAGTTTTCGGAGGTGCAGGACGAGGATCTGCTTGCGAGAATGCAAGCGTTTTCTCTCTTCAATAGAGGCCGTAGCCGCACGATGCGAAATGTGATGACAACCGAGACGGACGTTGCTCGGCTCTCTATCTTTGATTACCAATTCAGAACTGGTGGTGGCGACAATTCGCGCACACACAGGCAAACGGTTGTTGCACTTGAGTCTGATACGCTGGAGATTCCAGAGTTTTCTGTATGTCCTGAAGGTGTGTTTCAGAAGATTGGTGCAGCCATTGGGATGCAAGACATCGACTTTGCACAGCACCCCGAATTCTCGGATGCTTTTTCACTGACGGGTAATGATGAACCACTGGTGCGGAGTTTTTTTGATGACAAAATTCTTGATGTCTTTGTGCAGCATAAAGGTATCTGTGTTGAGAGCGCCCCGGGGATGTTCATTTATTTTCGTCACGGTTTGCGCAAGCCTGACCAAATCCGCGAGTTCATGAACCACGCCTACATGATCTACTCAGCGTTCGTTGAGCGATGCTCGGAAAAAGGTCCCTGACACCCGATTATATATGAGTGGAATCATCGGCTTCCGAGTCGTCAACGCTATCATCCTCTGACCCAAGAGTGAGTGCCCATCCATAAAATTTGATGACTCCGCCGAACAAAACGTAAATGAGCAAAAAGAGGTCAAATTGGTCGACTGCCGGGATCAGGTTGGGCCAGATGAAAAACGCAACGCGGGCTATGAGTAAGACAATCAATCCTGGGTAGAAAATTTTGGCCAGCAAAACCATTGGCCATACGATACAAATGATTGGCGAGAGGAGGACCATGATCCCCAGATATCCAATGACGGGATAGCAACCGGGGATTTGGGTTGCCAAGGTCTGAATGGGTTGATGCCTTGAGCGTGACTCGGTCAGCGTGCCTTGGCATTGCACTTCCGTGCCGGTTTCGACGTCGCCTAGCTTCCGCCAAATCAAGAGTCTGAGATTCCATCGCTTGGGGCAGGCTACTGAAACGGTACCCCGACCACGCAGCTTTTCCTGCTCGAACACATTCTGCGCAACGAGTGTGCCGTGCAGGACTTTGCCCCCGGTAAATCCATCCGTTGTTTTGGTGAACGTAGGAGGTGCCCGCTCAATACGATCAAGATTGATTGTGAATGAATATTCGGCGGAGGGTTCGGAAACGACTTCACT
>JACLAC010023416.1_pt1 | contig 22885 bp, 17 predicted proteins | sample 8027881 | NCBI WGS metagenome assembly JACLAC01 (sample SAMN15725517, study PRJNA655200) | protist metagenome | isolation source: fluorescence activated cell sorting (FACS) single amplified genomes of... | place: Spain: Blaines Bay Microbial Observatory, Mediterranean Sea | collected 2016-01-19 | reverse complement strand
CAGCACAGAGCCCCAAATCAAAAGTTATGAAAAGCCTTTTAGAAGATGGCAAAGCAAAAGGCTATTTGACCTTAGAAGACATCAACAGCCACCTCAGCGAACCAAATGACGGAGCCAAAGAAGATAATAGCCAGATGGAGCAGATTTTTAACGCTCTAGCAGGCGCTGGGATTGAGGTATTAGAAGATGAAGATTCTGAAGAAGAAATTGCTCTCAAGGACAGAGATGAATTGGCAATTGATGATTCCCTGAGTAGTGCGGAATTAGCAGCGATTAATAATGATCCTGTTCAGCTTTATCTCCGAAAAATGGGATGCATCAGTTTATTAACCAGGGATGAGGAGTTGCAGATCGCTCAGTCAATTGAAGAAGGAAACTTTGCTCTTCTCCAGATTTTTGCTCGTTCAATTTTGGTACTGGAGAATCTAAGTCAATTAAAAAGGAAGCTAAAAGATGGTCATGTTCGTGCCAAAAACTTAATTGCTGGTCTGGATGAAGATGACAATGTCATTGAGGACGATGAACGAGCATCGAAAAAGCTCCAGGAGGTCTTAGCTCAAATAGACGAACTCCGCAAACAAATGTTAGAGATATCAACCGATCCAACTGCTAACAAATTCGATAAACCAGAACTGGAATTGCTGCAGAAAAAAATTCTTAAGAAACTTGAGAAAGCAAATTTCAACTCACGTCAACTAGAGACGCTCTGTTCCACAATGCTTCAGCACTACGCAAAGATTAGGACTCTAAAACGTAGAGTGCAGGTTTATGAGGAGCAACTGCAGATTGCTCCAAAGGATGCATCACGTTGGTTAGAGAAATGGAAGAAAGCCCAAGGGGAGCGAAGGCGTGAGAGGTACTATGAGCGAAAATTCGAAAACGGAACAGGAGTGCGCTTCTCTGTAGCCCGAAGGATCTTTGAAAAATGGCAGTTATGTCGACGACGTATCGATATGCTTCAGCAGCAAGCTGGAGATAATTGGTATGACTTTGATACCGAAATTGAACACCTTAAGAAAGCAGAACTTCAGGTAAAACTGGCTAAGAGTAATCTGATTGAGGCGAATCTGCGCCTTGTGATTAGTATCGCCAAGAAGCATACGAATCGTGGGCTACAATTCTTGGATTTGATTCAAGAAGGTAATCTAGGACTAATTCGAGCTGTTGATAAATTTGAATATCGAAGAGGCTATAAATTTTCTACCTACGCCACCTGGTGGATTCGGCAGTCAATCACAAGAGCAATCATTGACCAGGCAAGGACGATTCGTATTCCTGTTCATATGATTGAGACTCTCAATAAACTATATCAGGTGTCAAAGCAGCTCACGAATCAGCAAGGACGAGAGCCAAGTATTGATGAACTTGAAGAACATCTCGGCATGCCTTTGGATAAAGTTCGCGATGCCATTCGTATTTCCAGGGATCCAGTTTCACTCGATTCTCCAATTGGGGACGACGAAGATTCACAGTTAAAAGATTTCATTCCTGATCAGAATGCTTTGGATCCGGTTGCGAAAACAACTACAACACATCTTGAAGAGACGATCCGTCACTACTTGGGAACATTGAGTGAGAGAGAGGCAAAGGTCGTCAAAATGCGCTTTGGAGTTGATGAGGCAAAGGAGTATACTCTGGAAGAGATAGGCCTCAACTTTGATGTTACTCGTGAGCGAATACGTCAAATTGAGGCTAAAGCTTTACGCAGACTCCGACATCCAAGTCGGAGTGGGCCACTGCGCTCTTACTACGATGAGTGAGGATCTGCCTGATTAAGCCTTTCCCTAATGTCTCTGGAACTTTCCTTTCCCAGAGACATTGATAAACTCTTCAAATGGTAAGCAATCACTGAAACCCCTCTGGACCGCGAATCAGAAACTATCATCGAAAATTTGTTTTGAAAAAGCTGGGGACAATTTGAGAGAGCCAAGACCACTCGTTCCCTGGAAAGATGCCTGACACAAAGCCCACATGGCCTCCTACAGGAACGAAAGCTGTCTGAACCAGATTCGACAATTCTGAAGTCTGTGGAACAACCTCAGGAACCATGAAAGGATCATCCAAGGCGTGCACAAGTAGAGCTGGTACTTGAATCCCTGCGAGATATTGGCGACAACTGGCTTTCTCATAGTAATCATGAACATTCTTGAAACCGTGCAAGGGCGCTGTCAGCAAATCATCAAATTCCCAGAGTGTTTTAAGCCCACTGATTTGCGAAAGGTCAGATAATCCCAAGGCCTCTTTCAACAAGGTCCACTTGCGCACTGCTGAGCATTTCAGCCGACCCACCAAATGTTGTTGATAAATTTTTGAAAAACCTTGATTGAGTCGATCAGCGCAGGAGGATAGATTGTAGGGAACAGAGATAGCGCAAGCTGCCTGGATGTTTCTTGCCTCATTCTGACCAAGCCAATTAAGCAGAATGCTACCTCCGATGGAAAATCCTACGACTCCGATGGGTGCTTCTGGGAAGCGTCCATGAAGAATTTGCACCGTCCAGTCTAATTCTTGCCAGCGCATCGCATGATAGCTTTGCGCTAGACGGTTCGGTTTATTTCCACAATTGCGGTATTGCATAACGACAACCCGCCATCCCAAGGGACTTAGTTGATGGATTAGATCCTGAACATAATTGGAGCGGGCACATCCTTCCAACCCATGTAGAATGAGAATAGTAGGTACCTCCGGTGGAGCCTCAAACGTTTCTTTCAGCCAAAACCATTCGAGGAAATCTCGATCTGGTAACTCATGAGTTTCTTCCAATAAATTTATTAAAGGCACACGCCGGATCCGAGCATTCCACAAGGTTTGGCTGTGAGCTCCCGGAAGCCACCAAGCTGGATGAAATTCTAATTCGCTTGAGATGGAAAATGGCTTGCCCTGTGATGATCTTTTTCTGATAGTGATCTCCTTCAAGTCTTTCTCACCATGGAGTGGTCGTGTCTGTTTTCTCTTCACTAACCAAGCCCTTTACTCAGGACCTTGCTATTGATCTTGGGACCGCAAATACACTTGTCTGTACGCAAAAGCATGGGATTGTTATTCGTGAGCCTTCTGTCGTCGCTGTGAAGCGAATTTCCCGTGGAGAAATACGAATTCTGGCGGTGGGCCAAGTCGCTAAAGAGATGATGGGAAGAACTCCACGCGGAGTAGAAGCAATTCGGCCCCTAAAAGATGGTGTGATTTCCGATTTTGACATTGCTCAGGAAATGTTGAGTTATTTTATTCGTGAAACTCAGCAACAGTTCTCTGCATTGAAGACCAAGCCCAGAATTGTCATCGCCATCCCCTCCGGAATTACCCAAGTTGAGCGGAGAGCTTTCAGGGAAGCCGCATTGCTCGCTGGAGCCAAAGAAGTCTTCTTAATTGAAGAACCCATGGCTGCAGCAATCGGAGCCAGTCTCCCGGTTCAGGAAGCTACAGGTTCGTTGATTGTTGATATTGGTGGTGGAACCACGGAGGTTGCCGTTATCTCTTTAGCTAGTATTGTTTTCAGCGAATTTAGCCGAGTGGGTGGTGATGTCATGGACGAAACTGTCAGCCAGTACGCCAAGCAAAAATACAACTTATTGATTGGCGAACGAACTGCAGAAAACGTCAAGATTCTATTGGGCAATGCAATCGAAGGAAGTGCTACCCATCAGACGATGGAAGTTCGTGGGCGAGATGTGATTTCAGGAGTACCCAAAACCCTACTATTTCATGAATCAGAACTCCGTGAGTGTCTAGCGGACAACTGCGCAGCAATCGTGAAATTGGTCAAAAATGCTTTGGAGCAAACTCCCCCTGAATTAGCTGCAGACATTGTTGACAAAGGCATTTACTTAGCGGGTGGGGGCTCTATGCTGGCCGGTTTAGACAAATTATTGAGTGAGGAGGTCAACTTAAATGTAATGCATGCTGATGATCCCCTGAACTGTGTGGCCTTGGGAACTTTAAAGGTTTTAGCAGAATTAGACCTACTGGCCCAAATTGAACTAAATAATTAGTCCTTGCTTTTTGTGTGGGCAAATTTATCATCTCAAATTTCCAATAATTTTCTTTGGTTGGTGACGTGGCTGAATGGTCAGGCAGCAGATTGCAAATCTGTTTCATAGCGGTTCGAATCCGCTCGTCACCTCCACCCGCCAATTGATTTCTTGCTTCCTCAGCGACGCTAGCCCGGATGGCGAAATTGGTAGACGCACAGGACTTAAAATCCTGCGGAGGTAGCCCCTCCGTGCCGGTTCGATTCCGGCTCCGGGCACCATCTTTCTTTCCTTACTCGTACAAATCAACCCAGTAGTGATTTTAATTTACTGAAATTACATATATTTTACTGGATCTTCCAAATTTTGTCCTCCATTAAAGTTCATTAAAATCCATCGACAGCCACTAATTTTTAGTTTCACTTAGTTGTTCCAGTTCCTCTGTTTCCTTTAACAACAAATGTCGGTCACTTTAATTCATAGTGGATTGATTTTCTGTCGCAACATTCTTTTTTTCATCCTGTTAAGTATTATCATTTTCACTCCTTATAGATGGCTCCAAGTGAAGAAGATTCCCAGCATCGTTGCTGTCTTATTTTAGATTCCAAAGCTTCCGCTTCGACTTTCTTCAATGTTTCCAGTATTGCCCTGTCTTTCGAATCATCATGGCATGCAGCCCACGTTGGCAACCGTCGTATGGAAAATTCAACTTTTCTGTCACGGTCCTGTTCGATTTTCTCTAGGAAGCAGTTGGTTTTTCTCATAGTTCTTTTCCTTCTCAAGTAGATGTTCTTACCAATGCCCATTAGTCCATTATCAACATTCATCAGTTCTAAATAGACCCTGAACATATTTTGATCATCGAATCCATTTAACAGACAGTACTGAACGACTTGCAGGGCACGGAGAGGTTTAGATGCATACTTTTTTTTGCTATACATCCTGGGAAACATAAAACTCACAGCGCATGCACTAGCTGATGTTTGACTCCAAATCCTCAATTTTTATCAACCTCATTCTTAAAAAATAACATTAGAAAGATAAAATTCCTGTCTATTTTGCGTTGGCAGTAAGTCGGGAGCAGATCTTCGATAGCTATCGTGTCAATCCTTAGATTGAATTACATGGATCTTTTCTGCAACATGTAATGGGAGCATAAAGGGGTGTGCAGCGGGTTGTTCCTGTTGCCGCAAGGTAATTGATTTCATCCCATCAGAGCGTGCGGTCAACTGATGCTTTTGACCAGGCATCAATTTCTGATCCTGTAGTATTTTCAATAGTTCTTCTGAATCCTCGAGCTCTTCGGAAATCATTATGATTTCCAACATCATTTCCTCTTTAGCTTTATCCAGAGTAAAGCAGTCGTCAGGTAGGGAGTAGCCAGGATTAGGCGTACCGTGTGGACAAGCCTCTGGGTAATTCAGAAAGGCTGCTAATTTCTCAACCACGGTCGGGGTCATAGCGTGTTCCAGTTTGTGAGCATGTTTGTGCACTTCAGACCAAGAAATTCCTAACGTGTGGCAAAGAAAATATTCAGCTAAGTTGTGCCGAAAGGCGATATTACTAGCGAGATTTTCACCCTCTTCAGTTAGTCTTATAGTTTTCTTATCACCTATTTGAACCATGCCGTCTCGTTGCATGCGCTGCAGGGTGGCATGCACTGTAGGGGGCCGAATATTGAGGCGCTGTGCCAGATCTACTGCTTTAATATGTCCATGAGAGTCTCGTAACTTATAAAGTAGCAGTAGGTATTCTTCTACGACAAAGGTAGGTTTGTTCGACATCTTAAATTCTTTATGTGAATGAGTAGCAAGAGTTCATAATTTAAAAATTCTGCATTTGAAATAGCAATCGTCGGATAATATCAAAATTTATTTTAAATTAGTATATACTAAATTTATATATAAATACTAGCTAGTCTTAGGTGTATTTCAATTTAAATTTTGTCATAAAAAAAAACCAACTGATTATGAGTCTGTAGTAAAATGAAGAAAAAATACATATAAATACAGGGAAACTAGCCAAAAAATACGACCATTTTCACAAAAATTAGCAAAAACACAGTAATTACTTTTAGATATGGCCAGTAAACATGGTCTTTGCTCTTATTTATATGCTTGTACTTCAACTCAAAAAAGCGGTGGCGCCAAAGCATACGGAGGAGGATTTGGTGATAAGACTAGGTAGCCTGTACCTGCTCTAAAATCATTCAAGTCAGTCAAGGTTTTTGGTGGAAAGGGGCGGACAAACTTGAAACCCTACTCCCGAACGTTATTGAGTATGGCCTCGTCCTAGTTTTTACAAAATTTGTTCGACAAAATAAATTATAAACTATTTATAGTTAGACTTTGTTCTCCCTAATTTCTCTCCAGCAAATAGATTTTGGAATGCTATCCTCTTATTCTCTGTGTCAAATACCTTTCTTATTCTTTTCAGAGACAGTAAAGGGAATTGCTGTAAAATATGAAAAAAAAACCTAGATAATCCACTAGCAGAAGAGAAAATGACTAGAACGGAAGCATTTGATAAAGCTTGGAGAATCGCCTTCAAAGAAAAGGACTTCTCTCTAGTCGATGAAATGTATCATTCAGAATATTCTGCTTATGATGACAGAACAGGTATTGATGTAAATTTGGAGGCAGACCGAACAGTTGTTTTAACTCTTAAGGAAACCATTACATTTGGTCCGATTCAGACTGTATCTGAAGATGAAGAAATTTGAGAAGTACATCGATTTGCTAGCTTTAAAGATACCGAAATATTTCTCTCAGTTACCTCAAGGATCACCTACAGAGACGGAAAAATAATTACTCAGAGTACTAAACGTAAAGAATTTAACTATGATCCCAGTGAAGGCCAGAAATGGAAGTGGGAAGATTACGAGTGACTTGTAAGAACTGGGTAGGAGAAATAGATGATCCCCAAAAAACTGATCTGCATCTACGCCAAATTGAGGTTAACATCAGAATTGGCCTGAATTATGCCCATGGTAAGTGTTAGCAGGCGAATTTAATGAGTAGATGTCACCTTTGAGGAGGGTGTGATGCAGAAAGAATTTGAAGACAATCAAAAGATGCTGCTGCTTATTCAGCAAGATGTTAAAGACATGAGAGAGCGTTTTCTTCTTAATGATTTGAATTCTGAAAACTTTCGTGATGGAAGTCCTCTGGAAGACGACATTATTTCCCTTAAAAATAGATATTAAAAGTCATTAATCTACTGATTTTAATTTAAATTCTTTTGTTAATTAGTGCAAATTTTGAGTGAGTCAATACCAAAGGGGCTAGTTGCTCATTAAGATCTTAAAAATTTCTTCAGGTGAATCTGTATCGAATAAATCTGATACCTTATTGCTCTCAATTCCTGAAAAGAATTTAGCTTTCAGATTCCCTATCTATTCCAAAAAAACACCGTAGACATTAACTTGATGGGAAGATTTTCACCAATAATGCTTTTCATCGTTGTCTTGATGATAGTTTTATTCTACTTATCAAATAACAGTGTCTGACTTTGCTAACAGTCAACAAGAAGTTCTGTCTTCCTTTTGCCTCCGTTGATCGAATGAAAATTAACCCCCAGCATTACAAAAAAAAATTCGGCTTAATTTGGTGCTTGATCGGCATCCAGATTATTTTGGCTTCTTGCTCAAATGCAGGTTCAGAGGTAAAGACGGCTAACCATAACCAAGAGGCATGTAAGATGGTTTACGAATATGAGTGGGAGTACATCTACGACAGAAAGGTGTACATTCCGATCGCTTGTTGTAAGTGCTTGGAGTAAAGCTGATCTTTATAAGCAGACTGATCTCTGTGAAAAAACTCTTCTAGATTTTCTCTAATCATCACATTTTAACCCTTCCTCAATTCTTAAACTACTACGAAAAAAATGAGTGCTGCCCTTTTAGGGAAACAAATCGCTGAAAGCGAAGGAATTTTTCTATGTAAAACCAGGATTGAGTGAGGTTTTGGTTTAGATGAATGCAGTTGGAATTTGTTGTAGCGGCTTACATTTTTATCGCTCCATGCCTGTTGTATTGGGTGTTCGTTAGGGAACAATGGTTTGACATTGACCAGCGGGAGTTATTCTCTAAACTTAAGCTTGTGCCAGTAACTTCAGAGTTGGAGAGATAGGGTCCTAAATTACATGCTAGGTTTTGATTATTGCTACTACTGTCACTATGGGGAAATAGTGCTCTGTTCAACTGAGAGAAGAATGGCCCTAGCGGATGCCGGAGCAAATACTAATGCCCTGAAGTCTCTGGAAAATATCTTTCTTGAATTCTCAGAGAATATTTCCTTTCAAAACGAATTTTTTTACACTTATAGCGGAGCTAATACGTGCCACGCAGTTTAATGATGGAGGAGTCAAGTTGTGAGAAATGTTATTGACTTTGGGCTAAGCCCAGTGGAATTCTCAGCAATAATATTGCTGGAAAAAAAGGTGATTTGTTTGGTAGGAGTCGGCCAAATTAAGTCGCTAAATTTATTTGCTTTGAAAATATCATAGATTTGACAAAGACAGAATAGCTCATCAGGATATCTCCAAATCAAGAAGGTTTTTGTGGGATTATTGAAACTAGCGGGTCAAGTATTCCTAAGTGTCCGGCTATTAATGTGTTGAGGCCAAATGGAATTGTAATCTGCCTTGGATTGATGAAAATATTTTTCAGCGTATTTCCAGACCAATTTATTCATAAGAAGATTAGGTTTTAGGGCTCAAAAGTCTTACCTTTATGGAGACATATTGAGATGATAAATTTTATGCATGGAAGTAATTTCTCTTCTGAAAAACTTATTCAAGAGAAAATCTTTCTTCAGATAGCTGTTGAGGCCCCTGAAATGTTCTAGAACAGGATTCCTAGGAAATTTATATTTTTGCAAATTAGCCACTACTTCATCAGCAAGATCGAAATCTTTCGTTTGACTCAACTAGCTGATGCCAAACAAAATATCTGCAAAATGCAAAAAATAATCAACCAAATTAGATATTGTGTGTCAAAATAATTTCATTATATAGATTTATTCTAAGGGTTTTATAAAAATTTCGAAACTTTTGAATTTCAAAAAATTTTAATGAAATGAAAGAATCAATACTTGACTTTTAAGTGACAAAACTAAATTTTGATGCATAAATTTAACTAAAATTTAAACTTAATTCATCCGAGTAAAGATGTTCTTCGTGGTTTTCTTGAATAAATTTCCGGAAGTGCCGATTCATGTCTGTGAAGACCACCCTACAGCCCTGAAGAGCCTGGCAAAGCATCATCGCTACGGCAGAAGTGGTTGGGTTGCTGAAATGGATTTACATCTGCTAAATCACTACATCGAAGTAATTGACCTAGAGCTTCACGAGATTTTTGACATGGCTCGGTTCGACTACCTAGAGCAGAATGTTCATGACCAAATATCAGTAGCTTGAGGATCGCTGCCTTTGAATGAGTCAAAAAGGCTACTACTTATTCTTCCAATGTAATCTCACCACATAATTATTGAATGTAAACAATCCTTTCGCTTCTCCCCCCATCAAGAATAAATCTCTAAAAATGCTTAAAATTTAGTTTCGGTTCATCTGAGACTCTCTGCCTCGAAATTATCTACAAATCTTTGCGACTATCCATTTGCCTCAATTTTGCTTGGAATCTTGGCGAGTTCTGAGTGTGATTCACCAAATTATTGGGTGAAACTAATAACTGGGGGGCCAGTGCTAAATCGGCTACAAATTTTTTCATTGGAAAACCTGGTATATAAGGTTCTTCAATTAACGATGGGTTGTTGCCTATCGACTACTCTTCTGTTAGCAAAAGAACCGACATCCGACCCAAATATCCTCTGTTCAGAACCGGACAGGAAGGAGTTAATCCAACAATTTCAGCAAATAGATTTGGAGATATCCTGATGAGCTATTCTGTCTTTGTCAAATCTATGATATTTTCAAAGCAAATAAATTTAGCGACTTAATTTGGCCGACTCCTACCAAACAAAAAATCACAGTTAAAATCTTCCAACCGTGGATTGCAACAGCGCAAATTTTTAAATGAAGAAAATAAGCAAGAAAAAATAGCTTCCAAACAGATATTGGTGGCTGTCCTTACTTCTGAAGAACTAACTACAACAGATGCATTATCTTCACAAGAAAGCTACTACCAAGAAAGTGATCACCCAGAAAATTTGAAAAATAACGTTATTCTGAATAATCCGTCAGTATATCAGCAAAATACCAACAATTTTATTGAAAACAATGATCATTCTAATAAGACGGGGGCTGTTAAGTGGGATTTTTCATCTGGACTCATTTGGCAACTGAATATTGGCCAGGCTAAAACTAGTTTTTTTGAAACAGATACAGGAACAAGGTTAAAGGGAAATCACCTAGAAATAAGATTGCAGAAATTTCTTACACCACTTTTATTATCGGGGATCAGCCAATCCTATCGTAATCAAAGAGGAACTCTAAGAAAAATGAATTTGACCAGATCGATTGATCTCGAACAGTTCCAACTGCTTGGGAATTTTGGAATTGCTTGGGAAGCGGATAATGGTTTGGGCTTGCGGGGAAGTCTGATGGGTGGATGGTCAGAAAACCGTCTGAATTATCGACTGCAAGAAGATGGGAAAGCTTACTTTTCTGACTCAATTGAAAATGGACAATCTACTTGGGGATTTGAGTTTGGGCCAACATTTAAGTTTATGGAACGATGGAGAACAGGCTTACGGTGGCAAAAACATAATTCAATTACCACGGTACGCTTAGCTGAAGGCAACAAGGCGACTCTTCATCCACTACATACTTACCTGATCTGGGTTGAATACATTGTCGAAAGGTAAAATTACTTGTCTAGAAAAAAACATTCTTTCAATTTGAATTTATTGTTTTATTTACGAAAAATTTTGAGGCATGGGTTTTAGGAAGATTTTACAATAGCAATGCAAAAGTTGAGACCAGCGCAGTCAGATGATTCTTGGCAATAGACTTGAATGACCTAATTCTCTAGAAATCCTGCCTTAAACTGCTTCTGATACTTTCACATTTTTGAACAAAGATACTGATATGAATATGTCAAAATACGTGTTTAATCTGCTCATTATCTCAATTATGTTGGGAGTATTGGTTGTTGCTTGTTCTTCAGATGAGACTAGTGAAAGAGCAAGTCCAATCCCTGAACCTGAGCCAGTAGTTGAAACAGATGGTACGAACCCCAATGTGGTGGCGAATGTGGTTGTTCCAAGTAATGGCAGCACAGGAGTATCAATTGGAGTCTCCCTGAAATTTGCTTTTGATGAGCCAGTTGAAGTTAGTTCTGTAACCACCGCCACTGACTCTACCTGTGGGGCAACGGTCCAACTTTCCTCAAATAATTTTTTATCCTGTATACCACTGAGATCCCAAATTGACGTGGGGAATGATAACCGATCATTTACGGCTTATCCTGTAGGCAACCTTGCGTATAACACAAAATATGAACTAAAGCTGAAAAAGTGGATTCAAGATCCAGCTGGGAACTACTTAACAGATGACCTCATCCCAATGGTTTTTACGACAGTTCCTGATAACACAATTTCTCTTGTAGACATAGTAACCAATGAGTTTGAGGATAGATTGCGGATATCAGCTGGATATTCAACTTCTCGTGTCACAAGGAGTAACAATAAAATTTTACCAATTACAAACACTCAAATTGATGCAATTGTCAAAGGTGTTCGAGGGGAGTTGACTAACACAGGATTAGCCAATTCGGAAGAACTAAGCAAAATCTTGGAAGCTATGATGACAGGCTCATTGAAGGGAATGGCTGGAAAAGTCACTACCCCTTCTGTCAGGAAATCTGCGTTGTCGGCGGTCTCATCTGGATTAGTTGCCATCATGCCAGGCAGAGAAAAATTCTATACTGACAACAAATCTGTGATTGTCAGTAATTTATTGAAGACTGGTGTAAGCCAACTTTCGCTGGCTAAAGCATCAACAGATGAAGCACCAACTGCGCTTGGTGGAATTTTGGAAGGACTGATTAGTTCCTTAGAATCTCTTGGATTCAGTGAGTCTGAAAGAGCTAATCAACTGGTTCCTAGCTTGTTAGGCACTACTTTCTTGACTGCTAATGCTGCCTATTCGAACGCCGAGCGTACTTTTTGGGAAGAAACCAACAAGCAATTGGGTCAGGCTTTCGTAACAGGAATGAGTCAATGGCAAGATTGGCAAAAGATGGAAACAAATTGGGATGAACACATCTCAGTAGGTCTTACTGCTATAATCAATGATTTGAACCAAATAGACGGAATAGTACCAAGCGAAGCTGAAGGGATGATTGGAAAAGCTGTTAATGGAGTCTGGTCAGGTTGGACATCTTTAGATCCAACAGAAAGTGCTACTACCAGTGCAATATCCCAGACTATTGGTAAAACAGTTCTGAAAGAAGCAAAAACCATCACCTTCGGGGGGCAAAAATTGAACTTGGAAAAAGTTGTTATGTTGGCTAAGGACGGAACTCAGCAAGTTGTGGGTGGTTACAGCATTTCAGGTACAATCACTGCTCAACTAACAACAGGAATACAACAGGAGGCTCTAAATTATTCGGATGTTGATGGGAATTCTCTCGCAAATTTATTAGGTGGAGGAAACACAATTTCTGAAGTTACTGGATCTGTTTTGACCATCAACACGGAAATTGGTTCTACATCTGATCAAACTCCAAAAATTTTATTCCAGTCTCTAATTTTGGGAACTGTTAAGGAGAGTTGTACAGAAAAAAGTTTAGAGGCAAATGTTGGCACAAATTTCATAAATCTGGGAACTTTAGCAGATGGTACTTATAGCAACTGTACCCTAGTTATCACTGATTACGTAGGAAAATCAGAGTCATTGATTATCCCGGCATTCACTGTAGATACAATAAAACCAACGATTTCTAGTTTTTCAATCACAAACGGAACATCTTCTACAATTTCAGCTACTTTGAATGCTTCTGATTCAGGTGTGGTTGCTAGCTATAACCTGTCAGAAAGTAATGCAGAACCTCCATTCGCTGATACAAATTGGCAGATTTACAGTTCGCAATTCATCAATTATTCGTTTGCAAATGGAGTAGCTGAAAAAAAGACATTGTATGCATGGGTTAGAGATAAAGCCGGGAATGTCAGTTCTGCAGCAATCGCTACTGTCCAATTGCAGGACAACGCTGCACCTAGCAATCTCAGTATTTCAATTGCAAACGGTATATCTCACGTGAATAGTGATACTGTCCAAGCCAGTATTGGTGGCATAGATAATTTTATGATTGGTAAGATGTTACTCACTGAGTTTAGCCAATCTACACCATTATCAAGTGATAGCCGCTGGCAAAATTATTCAACATCAGCAACCTACACTTTTCTGGAAAATCCCGTCGGGACCAAAACAATTTATCTTTGGCTGAAAGATACTAGCAATAATATATCTACCAGCGCCCAAGACAGTGTGATAATTGATTTGGACAAACCTGATACTGCAAGTATTAAGATAGTAACAGCTGACAATGTCACGACAACTAATCAGACTGTTACTCTATTGTTAGAGTCTACAGACAACCGAACGAATGATTCTGGAATTGCTGGATATTATTATAGTGAAAATTTTACCCAACCGTCAATTGATTCAGCAGATTGGAGGTCTACAAGTGTTAACAAAGTTTTTTCGACTTCACTGAATCATAAACTGAGTGATGGAACTGGATCTAAGACAGTTTATGCTTGGTTTAAAGATCTTGCTGGGAACATTTCAACAGTAAAAAGTGATACCATCGAAAATAGAGCAGTTCCTAATGCAGGTGATCCGGTAATTCTATCGCAAAAATTGACTAAGTATTCAATCAAGTCGAGTCAAGATATTTATAGTACAATTTCTAATAACCAAAAACTGACTTTTTTAGAAGATGATAATGTTGCTAGAATAACTGAACTATTTGATGCAATAATAAGAAGAGTTGATAACTATAGTGTTACAACTACAAATACAACTTCTAGTATTGACAACGACAATGTAACTTTAGATTTTTATGGAGAAAAGTATGTAGATTATAACATAAAATTTACTGACAATTTAAGTTATTTGTTTAGAGGACTAGACAATTCTAGTGGTAATTTTTCAATTGATGATTCAAAAGCTTATGAGATTCATTTTAGTGGTGCAAATGTAGGTTCAACGATAACAATAATTAGGTTAGACAGTAGCAATGCGACGATCTCTACTTCGGCCAAAACCGTTACACTGGCTGATAATTTTGAACCACATGTAGCTGTTCAGCATAGTAACCACTCTGGCCAAGACACTTCAAAATATGGTCAATCTGATAATGTGAGCAGTCCGAATGTCACTGCAAAGATGATTGTTGAATTTGATGCTAATCCAACAAACGTAGCCAGCACTTCAGCCAAAATGGTCGATCTGTACTACTACCCAAAATTTAATTTAACATCATCTCTATATGATAAATTTGGATTCAGAGATTTGGCAGATAATTCCTCATTGGCAACCGTAGCATCAAGCGCTGAAGATTTAGATAATGTTTCATACAATGCTGTATCGGATCAACGTCTTAAAAACTCAGAGGTAACTCCACTTTTGGCAATAAACTCACCTGGAAGTAGTTTGAATGCCTTCGGCACAACTTCTACAGGGAGAAGTGATGAATTCTACACAGCTGCAGATTACAATGCTTGGGCAACTACCCAGACAATCCCTGCAGGGCCAACCTGTTCATACTATGCGGCCGACTTTTCGACAGGTGGCTTCACGGGTTGGTATCCTAGCAACTCGGCTGGTACAGCTACCACAGGCGCGTCTCCAATCAATGATAACGATAGTAACCAAAATACAATTCCAACTACTTTAGCTGGCTACAGCATCTCATCAACTTATACAGTAAATCTGACCGGAGGCACAACAGCTACAGCTAATATTCTAAGCGGACCATTGGGTTGTGGCAACCTAGCTCAAACAATCTACGATTTCGAGAGATCAGTTAAGATTAATTTGACTGAACCCATCTCCCAAATCACAAATTTTTCAAATTTTGCAAGTACACTAGGTGCTTTGGGGCAAAATAACATACAGAATGGTGAATTGAGTCAGAACATTGTTGGTATCAATGCAGTCGATGGTAAAGACTACATGAACATCAAGCTGACCGATTGGAGGACAATCGATGCAAGCAAGCATTTCACCAGTGACAATCAGACTGTTATTGCCAACACAGAATCAGGGGGAATCAGCAAGGAAAGTCTGATGCAGATTGTTGGAATTTCTGATTCGGACAATGTCTCTGCAACCTCAGGAAATGGAAGAGGAGTTGTATTTGTAGACGCTTCTCCTCCTCTGGCGACAAGCATTACTACCTCAGATACTCAAAGTGAGATAAGGCTATCAATCACATTCGATCAGCCAGTACTAGCTGGAAAAGGTTTTGTTATTCATGGTTATGGTGACAATGGTAGTTCTTCTTTAAGAACAACTTATGTGTTTGAGCCAATAGCCTCAGGAGGGTCAGGTAGTGTTAACAGATCAAGATCGACTAACAGTGTTTTTGATAATACTGGGATCAGTAGTGCAACTTATACATCAGCCGCTACCGGAAATACTTTGACAGTATCGATCCCAGATAATGCAACAAATGATTACAGTAATTTCTTCAATGCACTTAGTCACCAAACTACTAATAGTTTAAATGCTACTGATAACGTAAGTGGGAATAATCTTGGAGACAATGAGCTTGATAGTGGAGATCCAACTTTCTTCCTGAATTATGATAACATTACTGATTATAACTATAATTCTTGGAGCATGGTCGAATACTATGATTCTTATGTTACAAACAAAGGCAGACCTTTGGACAATCGCTCTAACCAATTTGGTCCACGATTAGTTGGAAGTGATGGCTTAGCCCCAAAGCTGATAGCCAAAAATGCAAGTATTTCCAATGATAATGTGTTTCTGATGGAAGTAACAGGTCACGGGCTACAAATTGTAAGCGCATTTGGAACAGGAGCAGATAATAGTACTCATCTTACTGGTAGTGGTTTGCTCTTCGATGCCGGACCAACAACAAATGGAGATGTGAACAATACAATCGACAACAACAGTGATAATGCAACTCAAAACGATTATCCTTTATATCGTTTCTGGAATAGTGCAGGTACAGATGCTCAAGACAATGCCTCCACTAACAACAATACGAGAACACGAGCTGTAATTACTTTCAAATCAGGAAATATTTTAACAGATCATGATTTAGATGGTAAGGCTTACGTTAGGGGGTATCTAGACAATGACAACACGAGTCTGAAAACTCAAACAACAACTGCTTTAATGAGGCAATCCGTAGCTTTTGCAAACGGGGCAACGACAGGACTCGCAGTCAGTGCTGGGGCTTTCTCAATTGACAACAATACGAAATTAATCGTAGGGATTCCTGACTATACTTTCACATCAGACAACACCACTGTGGACAAAACCTCAGTAGGATCTGATGATATCCTTGTGATTGATGGTATTGAAGCAAACAATATTGAATATGTGCTTCATCTCTCCCCACCCAACGTAACTGGTTCTGATACTGGAGTTTCTGATACGATTGGATCAGTCAATGGTGATAGTTTGGCACTCAAGGTATACCGTAAGGTTTACCTTGATGTAAATATGGCTGGAATTGCAGCAGACAATAAAACGAATACCAACGATAAAGCTAATCCAAGAGAGTTGACCTTTAATTTCTTGGAGAATCTAGCTTCTGCTACAGCGACTTACACAGCAGGGTCTCCAATTAATTTGACAGGTGTTGGCTTCACCGAATCCGCAACAGTCTCGAGTAACAACCAAGCAACAGTAAGTTTGGCGAACCCGACTGGAACCTCAGATACTGCAGGGCTCTATGTTGGAGATGGGGCAAAGATCTCATTGAAAGCTAAAGACTTCTCGGGCAATTCAAACACCTATTCGCTTACCTTAAAGTTGGGGCATAACCAAGAGTCGCCGATTGCAAACATCAATGATATTGGAAACATCAATCCAATTCACAATTTGATAGACAGCACTGCAAATTCCAGCAATAAGGCATTACAAGCTCCTTGAGTGCATCCTGTTCCTATTCTGCGGCCTTGTGCCGCAGAACAACTCTGCCTTTGACTTCTGAACGTAACATCAATTCGATTTCGTTCGATATCCCCTCCATTGAAACTTCCTTCAGACCAACTTTTAGGTTCGGCAACTTCCAGTCGGTTGCCAGGTGTTGCCAAAGTTGTTTCCTCAGTGCATAAGTACAGTTTTGAGAGTCAATCCCGATCAATCTAAGTCCTCGCAGGATGAAGGGGAAAACGGTTGTCGATAGTTCCGCACCAGCAACATTTCCACAGGTTGTGATGACACCACCTGGCTTTGTGGTTTTCAAAGCCGTGGCTAGGGGTATTCCACCGACATTATCAATCACACCATTCCATTGTGGCTTGAGAAGAGGTCGACTCCCTAAATCAACCATTTCCTCACGATCTAGGATTTGTTGCACACCGAGTTCTTTCAGTAGTGCTTTCCCAGTATCATGTCCACTTGTTGCGGCAACCTCATATCCGCTATTCAGCAACAATCGGACTGCAATGGAGCCAACGCCTCCAGCCGCCCCAGTAACTAGAACAAGACCATTTTCTGGTTTACAGCCAGCTGATTTTAGTTCCCAAAATGATTGAGCAGCTGTAAAACCAGCAGTCCCGTAAATCATTGTCTCCTGCAAGCTCAGGCCTTCTGGTAGAGGTAAAATCCACTTTGCGGGAACCCTAATGTATTCACCGAATCCTCCATCTATGCTCATTCCCAAATCATAACTGGTGACAACAACCGAATCCCCAGCCTTGAAATCAGGATCAGTGGAAGCCGCAACAATACCGGACGCATCAATTCCTGGAGTGTGTGGGTAGTGACGCGTTACCCCACGATTGCCTGATGAAGAGAGTGCGTCCTTGTAGTTTAGTGAAGAGTAATGCACCTGAATCAACACCTCTCCTTCTGGCAAATCTTCTGTACTACGCTCTATAATGCGCTGTTCAAATTTGCCATTGTCTTCAAAAATTCGTATTGCTTGGAAGGAGATAGGTGAAGACATCAGGCAACTCATCTAAAAAATTAGGACAGGAAGATTACAGCCTGACTTTTAGAAATTTGTGGGTCAGGACTGCAGGAATGTTAATGTTTGAAGTTTTGTTGGCAAGAAACGGTTCTCAACCCCCAATGCGAGACATTCCCAAGTTGGATCCGGTGAAAGCGACGGGTTCCTTGAAAGCAATCGAGTGGGCAACTCGCTCGTTTAATTCACTAGCAACTTCTTGTTGGTTTAATAAGTGGTGAATAGAAGTAGGTATTGGATTGCTAAGGCAGCCAACGAGCTGGCCACCAGAGGTTAACCGTAATCTGGAGCAGGTAGAACAAAAAGGCGCGCTTTCATTGGGAATGATGCCAAAGTATCCTCCAGGCACCCAGTAGCGTTGGGCGGTAGCATCGTGCTCGGCCTCAACCTTTCGCCAAGAGTAATGCCGACCGATCAATTCGAGAATTTCATTCATTGGGAAAAGTGGAAAATTCTCTGTTTGGAAAAGTGGCCCCATTCGCATGAGCTCGAGATATCTTAGCTCAATCTCTCTCTCAATAGCATAGTCAAGAAGATCAACCACCTCATGGTCATTGGCTCCTCGAATAACCACCATATTAAGTTTGATACGTAGTCCCGCAGCGAGAGCCTTTTCAATCCCCTCTATCACACGTTCTAGGCGTCCAGCACGCCCTAGTCTTCTGAAATTTTCAGGATCTAGAGAGTCTAAACTGATGTTGACAGAACCGAGGCCTGCCTCTTTAAGGGGTACGGCCAATTTGTTTAAATTTAAGCCGTTGGTAGTTAGGCCGATACTCTCAACATCTTGTTGCCGCACACCATCAATGAAACTGAGCAGATCTCGATGGAGCAGTGGTTCGCCACCTGTAATCCGAATTTTGGTGATACCGGAATGCCTTACCAGCAATGAGACTAATTTGAGCAGGTCTGAACTGGAGAGTGCATGAGGATCTGGAATATGATCCTTGATACTCGTGACGCAGTATGTGCAAGCCATGTTGCAGGATTCCCCTAGGGAAACGCGCAACTTGTTTATATTTCGACCGAAGCTGTCGAGCATGTGGGAATCTCCTTTCCAAACATGGGAGGCGATTCTGTTTCCGGAACCACCCATCGTCTAGGAAGCCATTGCCGAGACCTTAGGCCACCAAGATCGGAGACAGTATTATTAAGATTTAAAAAACTTTATTTAAAGACGTTAGGAAAAGTACTCCAAAAAAGCAAGTACGGCCTCTCCTATACAGTCCTTCTCATTTGGAAGAGAGGTATGTAAAGCAACAGGAGAAGTGCGAGGGCCATCATCGCCACGAGCACAAAGTTGTTGAAGAGCTCTCAAAATTGTTGGCAGTTGATCAGAATTTTCAGCAATGGCTAGCAGTCGAGCTAACAAATCTGGAAAGCCTTGTGCGAACTGAAAGGATTCCTTTAGCGAATTTCCTGATTCAAGATGGAGAAGAACACTATGTAGGCGAAACTTGTTAGTTCGGTCACTTTGCGAACTAATTAGGAAGTGTAAGCAATTTTTAATAGGCAGCCCAAAGTTTGCAAGCTTCTTCCATTGACCAGCCGTCTCAGTCAGCCTTGCTATTTTGGTTCCTGTATTTGTTATGGCTCCACTGAATTGATTTGCAGCTTGAGAAAGCCATGATGATGCAGTTGTTGGTTTATCTACTCAAGGCCAAAAGCCTCAAAAAGAATTCCTTCATAAGGATTTCCCTCGCTGTTGATTCCTTTCAATAGACTGTACAATCTCTGCATGATCTAAAAGCTTTAGAGTTTGGTAGGGCTCGTCATGGGAGCAAGTTGCTGTTATCCATCAAAGTGTAAGTAAATCTTTGAGAAATAGAGATTTTGAAACTATCCCCCGAGGTGTCAGATGTGTCCAGGTTCAGATATCCCAGAAATTTCAGTTTCTTCTTCGGATAACTACCGCTCTCCTTTTCATCCAGAAGCAGTAACTTCAGTTTCTGCCGCCAACCTTCAAACCCCGACTGACCTACAAATTTCTTCTCCAAATGAAGAAAGTGCAAAGGCTACAACAGTCCGAGCTTATGGATTGTTGGGATACACGCGCAGCATTGATCTGCACTTTGAAATCAATGCCCTTCACCCAGAGCGAATTTTCTATTTTGAGGGAAAACGCTACAAAATAGCGTCTGTTGTTGAGATGGGAGAAGGGCGACTGGCAATCAATGCTGTTTCAATTGAATATCGTACTTAAATCTAATCCCTAGACATTTCATTCAACTGATGACGAGCTTGTGCTTGCCAATAAGGAATGTAGCTTTCCTTTAGGTAGCGCGTGTAGGCATCTTGCGCAGAGGGATAGTTACCCTGCATTTGAAATAGATAACCGAGTAGAAAGTGTCCGAACGGATACTGCCCTGGAAATTCTCTGATGAGTTCCTGAAGATCTCTAATTCCTCCTTTATATTCCGTGCGATCCGGTCTGTAATCCAGAATACTTGCATAAGAATCAAGAGAATCCTGCAGTTCTCCCAAGCGCAGGTAGGTGATGCCAAGGTTCATCCGAACGTAATTGAGACTCGGCGCCAATTGCAGAGCTTGTTCTCCGTATTCTATAGCTCTTTCATATTCAGCTAATAAATAATAGCCCCAGCCGAGATTACCAAATAAGTAAGGATTGCTGCTGTAAGGCGCCGCCTGTTCATAAGCTTCCACTGATTTGCGCACAAGTGGAAGATCGTAGCGCGCTAAGCCGTCGGGCTGAAGTTCGTACCCTTTATAATAGTATGTAGTCCCTAATTCCTGATAAATCTGGCTACGTTTAGTTACAGATTCCTCTACTTCTAATCCTTGTTCAAGAATATCGATTGCGTCCTCAAAAGCTCGAGAGTTAAACAACCCCTTGGCAACTACGATGTGGTAATTCAGACCACTCGACCCTTCTCCATAGAGTTTATTTTCATATTCTTGAAGCCACTTGGCCAACTCATCCTTAGCAGTCTTTTCTTTTGTTTCTTTCCCAAGTAATTTGGCGATTGTGTCTTGAAGCATTGGGACCAACTGATCTCCCTGTACATAAAGATCTGAGCTACGCCAAGAAGGTCGGCCCTTATCCCAGAAGGACTTCCAGGCGCTTTGGTTCTGTCGCTGGTTATTCATCGCCTGCATAAATTGAAACAGGTCAAAGGGTCTTGGGAAAGTAGTAAATAAAAGCGTGTAGAAAATTGTAAGAACACCAATCGTAGCTAGTACAGGAGGCCACCACCGACGAAGGAGGGTAACCAAAGATAAGTCATGAGTTGAAATTTGTGGAGGGGTAACGATTTCGCGCCAAACTGCGGAAGCTTTAATAGGGCGCCCAGCTGCGTGAATTAAGTTACCCAGGTGATAGAGCCATTTACGTTCGTCGGCCTCACTCAGTTTTTTTGCAAGGAGCAATTTACGAGCTTCCTCGTCCTTGCCAGATTTTGCAAGCCTTGCTAATTCAAAATTCAGTTGTGAGGAAGATTTTGGCATTACGGTGCAATTTCATGTGCGGCACACCAATCTTCGTAGCTCATTCGTGCTTGATAGGCTTTGTGTTGTCGGTGTCGCAGCAACCCATAGTAGGTTAAAAAATAGCTGCCAATTGCAATTGGGAAAGCGTAGAATAAGCTCCCCAGCATCATGGGAGCCCCCAACTCAATAAGTAAATACTCTGCTCCTGAAACGATGGGACTCCATACACCCTCCATGCCGAGGATCTCGGTTAGACGATTTTCAAAAGTTGCATAGGTTAACAGCTCTTTGCCCTGTACCCAGCAGCCTGTCGTGAGAAAGCCGTAGTACATTGGTACCATTGTCAAAGGGTTACTGATCCAAACCATTGCGACACTGACAGGAAGATTAAATCTAAAATTCAAAAGATAACGGCAGACACCCCAAATTAAAGCAGCCAGGTACATTTGTATTCCTACCGTGGGTGTGAAACCCAGAAACATTCCGATTCCTACTCCCCAACTGACTTGACTAACTGAGGCCACGCTATGCAGAACAGGATGGATCAGCCTTTTGTTGATCAGATCGATAAGATATTTCATCTCCAGTAAACCTGGCTTAGTTTAACTTTTGAAGATTTTATTGATGAGTTCATCCAGGAAGAAATTTTATTTTTTGATAACTTTTTTAGAGATACCAGTAAATTGCTTTTAACAAATCCAATCATTCAACAGACGGGTAGACCGATAATTAATTTCAGGAGAGTACAAAGTGGGCAGGGAACAATCATTGGAAAGACCATTTTTACGGTCAAACTACAAATATTATAAAAATTGAATGAGTTACTCGCGAGTAATTGGCAGAGATTCCTTTAACTTCTCTCAGGTTTGGCAGTAGATGTCTTTAACCAACGCGAATAATTCCAAGATGCGATCATTGGCAATCCGGTAGAAGGAGAAGTTGGCTTCACGCCTCGATGTTACAATATCTCTGGAACGAAGAAGTGAGAGGTGTTGTGACAAGGTGGTTTGCTTCAAGCCAGTGCAGTACTCCAGATCTTGAACTGTTTGTTCACCGGTTCGTAGTGCACACAGAATCTTCAGGCGAGCTGGGTGGGCCAAGACTTTCAAACTTCGAGTGGCCTGATCAATATTTCGCTCTTGTGAACCGAAGAGCTGGTTAAGTTCATCCCTTAAAGCTTCAGCGCGAGTTGAGTAACTAGTCGTTTCCAATGTCTCTCCCTGATCATTGTTCAATGGTGCCCCAACTATAAGTGACACTTTAATTAAATTTCAAGATACCTTTATAGCATGCATAAAGCAGGATAGAAAGTAAACTATTTGAGAATAGC
>JACLAC010008049.1_pt1 | contig 22885 bp, 20 predicted proteins | sample 8027881 | NCBI WGS metagenome assembly JACLAC01 (sample SAMN15725517, study PRJNA655200) | protist metagenome | isolation source: fluorescence activated cell sorting (FACS) single amplified genomes of... | place: Spain: Blaines Bay Microbial Observatory, Mediterranean Sea | collected 2016-01-19 | reverse complement strand
TATGTCTCAGTTGATCGGCGTGTTTAATAATAATGTTTTGGTTTTCATCAGCCATGCCTAGTTTAACCCAGGCTACTAACGCGACAAATAAATAAATATTCACAGGATTCCTATTTTTATTCGTGGCTGATTTTAACATAGATAGTGTTTTAATCGCTGACTAATAGAGATGGGTAAATTCATTATTATTGTTGTGTTATATGATCAGTGATATAATTTCCGGGTCAGTTGTTTGTTTTATCTTTTTGCCTATCGATTTCTATTATGATAGGTAGAAAAAGGTTGTACTTTTACTACTGATTTTTTGTTATTTACTCAACGAACCCAAATTGTGATACTCAGAGGTAAACGTAAATGAATGTATTGGTCATTGGCCAAGGTGGACGTGAACATGCCTTAGTATGGAAAATTGCCCAAAGCCATCTAGTAAATCAAATTTATTGCTGGCCAGGTAATCCCGGAATGGATGAATTCTCCATTAACCTTTCAATCCCGTTCGTTAACGAAATGGACAGTTACAGACAAGTAGTTGAGTTTGTTAAATCAGAAGGAATCGACCTAACTATAGTTGGTCCAGAAGATCCATTAGCCAATGGAATAGTAGATTTGTTCGAATTACATGAACTTAATATTTTTGGCCCAAATCAGTCAGCAGCGCAGATCGAAGCCAGTAAAGACTTTGCCAAGAAATTGATGAAAAAATACGATATTCCCACGGCGGATTACCAGACTTTTACTGATGCTGAAGCAGCTATCGATTATGTGAAAAAATTAGACAAGCCAGTTTTTGTCAAAGCTGATGGGTTAGCAGCTGGTAAGGGGGCCATCCCTGGATCTACCATTTCGGATGCAATTCAAGCTATTCGAAGTGTACTAGTTGAGCAGAATTTTGGTGAGGCCGGACAAAAAGTAGTTATTGAAGAATGGATGGAAGGTGAAGAAGCCTCTTTTATTGTACTCTCTGACGGTAATGATGTTGTAACACTTCCCACTTCACAAGATCACAAAAGAGCTATGGATAACGATCAAGGGCCCAATACTGGTGGTATGGGGGCATACTCGCCGGCTCCTGTCATAACCGACATTTTGCACCAAGAGGTTATTGATACAATTGTTCTTCCGACGATTAAGGGTATGAAAGCCGAAGGCCGAATTTACAAAGGTATACTGTATGTTGGCTTGATGATCACTGATCAAGGACCGAAAGTAGTTGAGTACAATTGTCGACTTGGCGATCCCGAAGCCCAAGTATTAATACCGAGAATTGAAAGTGATTTGGTACCTATTTTACAATCTTGTCTTGATGGTACTTTGGCGAAGACAGAAGTAAAACTACGACCTGACCCCGCCGTTTGTGTAGTTATGGCTTCGGGGGGATACCCAAAGAGTTATGAAAAAGGTAAAAAGATCACTGGTGTCGAATCATTCAAAGGTATTGAACACACAAATATTTTCCATGCTGGTACCAGTAATCAAAGCGGAGAGTTACTTACGGATGGTGGACGAGTACTAGGTGTAACATCTGTTGGGAGCAGTATACAATTAGCTATTGATCGTGCCTATCAGGGAATAAGCAAAATACACTTTGACCAAGCCCATTACCGAACAGATATTGCACACAGGGCCGTCGAAAGAACGGAGTAGATTGGATTCAGTAAGGATTGGCAAGCATAACCCTTTTTCAAAATTTAGACGGTCAGGTCCAAATTGAACATGAAAAATTATAGGTCTGAATTATCCTCTATCCTCAAGTTAGCTGATCTGCGGTGAGTAGTGCTTTCAACTTGATACCATGTTCAGCTAACTTTTCACTACCACCAGTTTGACGATCAATAACACAAATAGCAGATTCAACATATAAACCGTCAGCTTTCATCTTGCTGGCCGCTTCAATAATCGCACCACCACTAGAAACAACATCTTCGACAATAAGTAGTTGTTGGTTTGCTAGATTTGGACCTTCTGCATAACGACAGGTACCATAACTTTTTGCTGCTTTTCGAATAAAAGCTGATGGGAGGCCACTTATTTGACTTAGCATGGTTACTATTGGAATTCCTCCCATTTCTAGGCCACAAAGAATATCTGTGTTACTGGGGATGAATACACTCATCGCCTCAGCGATTTGTTTTAATAGCTTAGGGTCAGACTCGAATTGATACTTGTCAAAATAGGTATTGCTAACCATACCTGAACGAAGGGTAAACTGGCCTTTTAATTCTGAGACAGTTTTAATAGATTGTGCAAGATTCATTTTTACCTTTCCAGTTGGTGAATAAATAAGTATACCAAATGTATCAGAAGAATTAGGTGTTCTTTTATCAACTGAATGATTCGGTTCAGTAATTGACAACATCGATGTGTGTACTTAAAATACTGGAGTGGAAAGATAATAACTAATATGGGAATTATGGAGACCTTCGATTTTCAACCTAGTATCCGTCTTGTTTTTGGTCCAAACCAAATAGATCAACTGGGCCAGTTTGCTAAAGAATTAGCACATCCCAGTAAGGTTCTATTAATAACAGATCAGGGTGTCGCCAAAGCCGGTATATTAGATAGGGCGATTGATGCACTTAAATCTATGGATATTGATACGCATGTCTTTCAAGAAGTAACGCCTAACCCAACAACAAAAGATGTACAGAATGCTACTAACTTGGCTCATAAAATCGGAAATATTGGTCTGATTGTAGGGTTAGGTGGGGGAAGTGCGATGGATTGTGCCAAAGGCGTAAATTTTCTCCTAACCAATGGTGGTACAATGGAAGATTACTGGGGATTTGGGAAAGCCACCCAGCCAATGTTACCGTCGATTGGTATACCTACTACTGCTGGAACTGGTAGTGAAGCACAGTCTTATGCCCTCATTTCTCAAGCAGACACCCATATTAAAATGGCATGTGGAGATAGAAAAGCTCGCTTTCGAGCTGTTATTTTAGATCCAGTACTAACTGAGACTATGCCGGCTCAAGTAGCAGCCTTAACAGGTTTTGATGCTATCTCACACGCTATTGAAAGTTACGTTAGTACCAAAGGCAACTCTATGTCCCGATTGTTTGCTAAATCAGCATGGCAAATGCTGTCTCAAAATTTCGAATTGGCATTGCAACCAAATTCAGATTCAGATGTGAGAGGACAGATGCTCTTAGGTGCAAACCTTGCAGGCATGGCGATCGAATGTTCAATGTTGGGGGCAGCACATGCTTGTGCTAATCCTCTGACCGCCAACTACCAAATCACACATGGTCTCGCTGTTAGTTTGATGCTGCCTCATGTGGTAGAACTTAATAGTGAAAAAGTTGGGAACCTTTATCAACAATTATCAACTGATTTAGCTAGTAGTATTCGTCATTTCCAGTCTGTAGCCAATCTACCGAGTAGATTACGGGACACTGGAATTCCTCGGTCTGACCTAAATGACTTAGCGGTCTCAGCATCTGAACAATGGACAGGAAATTTTAATCCAGTTCTGTTGACAGATGAAGTTTTGGTACAACTTTATGAGCGAGCTTACTAAAGTGGTGATTGCTAAAACTAAATTGATAATAACAAAGCTAAGAAGCTTGTCCTTGATGCTATTTTTCTTCTGTGTTTTAGTAACACTGTCTGATGAGTGGCCAATTCTGCGTGGTAATTCTCGGTTGACTGGTGTAGCCGACACCCGTTTACCTACAGTAATGGAGCCTCTGTGGGTTTTCCAAGCTGATGAAGCTATCGAATCCACACCAGCAATTTCTGAAGGCACAGTTTTTATTACTTCACTCGATGGTAACCTGTACGCACTGGAAATGAAAACCGGTCAAAAGCGTTGGCAATATTCGGCGACAGACGTAATAAAGTCGTCTCCATCGGTTGCGGCTGGTGTTGTTTATTTTGGTGATGAATCGGGCGTTTTTCATGCGGTCGATGGGTTAACTGGTCAACAACGGTGGACGTTCGAGGCTGAGGCAGGTATAATTTCGGCAGCTAACTTTGATCAAAAATTAGTCGTCTTTGGTAGTTACGATCAATACCTCTACTGCCTCAAGCAGGATAGTGGAGAACTGGTCTGGAAATATGAAACTGAGGGTTATATCAATGGTACGCCAGCTATAGTAAACCATCAAGCCACGGTTACTGGTTGCGATAGCTATCTGAGATTAATCGATCTAGAAACAGGCAAACAGAGCCAACAGCTACCACTAGGTGATTATATAGTTGCCAGTCCCGCGATTTTAGGTAATCTTGTGTTCGTAGGGACCTATAGTGGTCGCTTTTTTTGTGCTGACCTGAAGACTGCACAGACCGTTTGGAAATATGAGAATACAAAGTCTCAGTTCCCAATCTTTGCTTCAGCTGCCGTAACGGACACAACAGTGATTATGGCGAGTAAAGATAAAAATGTTTATGCATTTGATCCGATGACTGGACATGAGCAATGGAGGATTAGTACTAAGTCTAGAATCGAAGCTTCCCCAGTAATTGCCAACAATATTGTTTTATTTGCTACGACTGCTGGCAATCTATATGCAATAGATATTGAAAGCGGAAAACAAAATTGGTTTTTCGAAATTGGTTTCCCAATAGTAGCAGGACCAGCAATCGCAGCCGAACGATTGGTTATTGGTGATACTAATGGTACAGTATACTGTTTTGGCTCACCCAGCTTAGGTACAAGTAAATCTGAAAAATGAATAGGTTGCAAGTACAATGAAAAAAGAGACTCTTTCCAGTCCTGAAAAAATTAAGGTTGAACCGGCAACTACCCGAACCGATACCCCTCAAACTGAAGTTGGTAGTGTCTTTGTTTCCAATTATCCACCTTATTCTTTCTGGTCAGAAGATAATATTACTGAAGTTCAGCAAACGTTACAGCAAACTTCTAGTGCCCAAGACAACTTAGGATTGTATCTGCACATTCCATTTTGTCGGAAGCGGTGCAAATTCTGTTATTTTCGGGTCTATACCGATAAAAACAGCCACGAAATTGAACGCTACTTAGATTTGTTGTCAAAAGAAGTTGAACTTTATGCTGACATGCCAGCAATTGCTGAGCGAGATTTACATTTCATTTATTTTGGAGGTGGAACACCTTCCTTCATAAGTAGTAAGTTTCTCAAAAATCTGGTAACCCGAGTAACGGCCGCAATGCCGTGGGATAAAGCTCTCGAGGTAGCCTTTGAATGTGAACCAGGAACATTAACACAAAGTAAATTAGAGACAATACGTGAAGTCGGTGTAACTCGGCTAAGCATAGGTGTGGAGAGCCTAAATGATGCAGTTTTGCGAGAAAATGGGCGTGCACATGTTACTAAGGAAATCTATCGAATTATGCCTTGGGTTCACCAACTAGAGTTTGATCAAGTCAATATAGATTTAATCGCAGGAATGGTAGGTGAAGTCCGACAAACCTGGGAAGAGACAGTTCAAAAAGCAATCGAACTTAACCCAGATAGTATCACGATCTATCAAATGGAGTTACCATTCAATACAGTTTATTCCAAACAAATCTTGGATAAAGATGGTACAAGTCTCTACGTAGCTGATTGGCAAACCAAACGTGAGTGGCACGAGTACGCCATAGAACAATTAACTGGTGCTGGTTTTGAAGTTTCAAGTGCTTACACAATGGTGAAGAAAGACAGGCCAAATCAATTTATCTACCGAGATGCCCTTTGGCACAGTAGCGATATGATAGGTGCTGGTGTAGCGTCTTTTTCTCACTTGAATGGGATTCATTTTCAGAATCAGACTCATTGGAAGGGATATTTGGATTCTTTAGAAGCCGGCAGATTACCATTGAACCGCGCTTTCAAAATTAGCGCAGAAGAGAAGATGACTCGCGAGATGATCCTACAACTGAAATTAGGCCAGATCGAAGTGGGCTACTTTCGGAAAAAGTTTGGAGTTGACATTTTAGAAAAATTTGCTCAGCCCTACCGAAAATTACAAAAGGAAGGATTGCTCAACTTCAATAAAGATAGCGTAACATTGACTGTACAAGGTTTGTTACGCGTCGATCAACTACTACCTGAATTTTATGCTGAGAAATATCAAAATGCTCGTTATACCTAACAACAACGTACTAGAAAGTAAAAAGCAGATAAAAACCTGCTTTTGTTATTTATTGTTCGGCTACCTGATACTGTTCAGTTTGGTGGAAACCTTGGCCGACGATTGGCCTCAGTGGCGTGGTCCAAACCGTGATGGGATTTCGTCAGAATCAATTTCGGCTTGGTCGGGCAAACAGCCAAAAGAAGTCTGGCGCAAAACAATTGGAGAAGGGTTCTCCGCTATTTCAGTGGTCAATGGACGAGCCTATACAATGGATACGGACGGTACTGACGAATTCGTAGTCTGCTTGGAGACTGGGACTGGTGATGAAATTTGGCGGGTCAGATCAGGTGCTTTTTACGAGGAAAAAATGGGTGGTAATGGACCGCGTTCCACACCAGTGATCGATGGCGATCTGCTATATGTTGTTTCAGCCGTTGATGGGCAACTATTGGCACTCAATAATGCGAATGGTGATCAGGTCTGGTCAGTTAGTATGACAGAAGATTTTGGTAGTAAAAGACCAACTTGGGGATACAGTATGTCCCCTGTTATTGACGGTGACCAATTGATTACAGAGGTTGGCGGGAAAAATTCTGTTGTTGCTTTCAATAAAATTAATGGTGACGTGCTTTGGCAGTCTTCAAACTATCAACTCGGATACTCATCCCCCATTATCATCAATAATAGCAATACCAAACAAGCAATCCTTTTTACAGCTAGTGGCCTAGTGTCTCTAAATCCAAAGGACGGACAGGAATACTGGAAATATGACTGGGAAACTTCCTATCAGGTTAATGCGGCAACACCTGTTGTCATATCTGATAATCGTTTCTTTATTTCCTCAGGTTATGATACCGGTGCCGCTGTTGTACAGGTACATGCCTCTACGAATAACAAATTTTCAGTGAAAGAAATTTGGCGCAACAAAGAAATGAAAAATCATTTTGCGACTGTGGTCGCACTTGACGATTACCTCTACGGCTTCGATAATTCGATCTTGAAATGTATTCACGCGAATTCTGGCGAGTTGGCTTGGCGAAAGCGTGGATATGGTAAAGGGACCTTAATTTTGGCCCAAGATCAGCTGATTATTCTATCAGATAAGGGTAAGTTAACTATTGGAGCCGCAAATCCGAAAGATTTCAAAGCAAAGGCTACAGCCAAAGTCTTGAGTGGACGTTGTTGGACGATGCCAACACTAGCTAATGGTAAACTTTATCTAAGAAGTATGGATGAAATCGTTTGCTTGGACCTGAGTCAATGAGCGGAATAGTATTGTGGTAGTGAATGACTTTGGCCAAAAAGATCGATTTCAATCTGCGCTAGGGACAATTCTAGAAAAAAACGAGTTTTACAAAAAAAAGTTTGGTGCTAGTGGAATTGATTCCGCTCAACAAATCAAGTTCTGGGAGGACTATTGTCAACTACCACTGAGCACAAAAGATGAATTGGTAGCTGATCAAATCAGTTACCCACCTTACGGTACTAATCTAACATTTTCCGAATCACATTACACTCGTATTCACCAAACTTCGGGTACAACAGGTCAGCCTCTTCGCTGGCTTGATGATACTGAGAGTTGGAATTGGTGGGGGAAATGCTGGAAGGATGTATACGAGGCCGCTGGTGTGTCAGCAAAGGATCGAATTTTTTTTGCCTTCTCTTTCGGCCCCTTTATTGGTTTTTGGAGTGCTTTCGAAGGTGCCAGACAATTAGGGGCTTTAGGTATTCCCGGTGGAGGAATGACCTCGCTGCAACGACTACGGGCTATAATAGCCAACCGCATTACGGTTTTGGTCTGTACGCCAACTTATGCTTTACACCTAGCAGAAATAGCTCATTCTGAGAACATTAACATTGTTGATTCTGATGTTCAAGTTACTATCCATGCAGGTGAACCTGGTGCAAGTTTACCCGCAACCAGTCAGCGAATTGCCGAAGCCTGGGGCGCTGTTTGCTATGATCATACAGGAGCAACGGAAGTTGGTGCTTGGGGTTTTATGTGCGAAGCCCAAGATGGAGTCCATCTTAATCAAGAGCAGTTCATTTTTGAAATCATTGATCCTGAAACGATGGAAAACAATAAGAAAGAGGGGGAATTGGTTATCACTAACTTAGGTCGTGTTGGGAGTCCAGTTATTCGTTACCGAACTGGTGATTACGTTCGTTTAAACCCGTCTCCTTGTTCTTGTGGTCGAATTTCGCTTCGTATAGATGGTGGTATTATTGGGCGGATTGACGATTTAATGATCGTACGTGGGGTTAATCTCTATCCAAGCGCTATTGAGAATCTGGTTCGTTCTTTTTCCGACATTGATGAATTTTCAGTTTTTGTACATCAAAAGCAATTATTGGATGAGATTGAAGTTCAGATTGAAGGTTCCGATCCAACCGCCAAACAGTTACAATCAGCCTTCCGAGAGAGGTTTGGTTTACGAGCAAAAGTTATTACTGTTGCTACGGGGTCTTTACCTCGTTACGAGTTGAAATCCCGTCGTTTCACCGATCATCGACGAATGAACAAAACGAACAACTAATCCGCTATGCCAGTACCTCATCCACAACCCACAACTGATCTGAATAAGGCACAATCTGACATCAGTCAACACGGGTATTGCTTTATAGCCGATGCTCTGGATGCTACTAGTATCTCATCTCTGAAGCATAGGCTGACACAGCAAGCCATCGCTGAAAAAGAACAAGGCTTAGCATTCGAAGACGGTGGCCCTGACCAGAATTGGGGTGATTTTCGGAATGTGGATGGAACACTTCGTCCAGAAGCATTCACCTCAACTGGTGGAGGTCGTAATCAAAGGGTCTGGATGTTAGTCAACAAAGGCCAGATGTTCGTCGATATGCTAGCTCATCCGGTCATTCGAGCTCTTATGGATCAATTATTAGGGGACGCTTATTTACTATCCAGTCATAGCGCTAATATTGTCAAGCCGGGTAGCGTTGCTATGCGTTTACATACTGATCAATGGTGGATGCCTGCACCAACTCGTAGAAAACGTCAACCTTTACCAGTCGGTTCAATGACTCGTGATCGATTTGATGCAGATGAAGTCCCAACAACCATGATATCTCCTTGTGTAGCAGTTAACGTACTATGGATGTTAGACGCATTTACAGAAGAAAATGGGGGAACCCATATTGTTCCGGGTAGCCACTTATCAGGTAAACAACCGCCTGATTCCACCCAAACAGCTATAGCAGAAGCACCGTCTGGAACAGCCCTTATTTTAGATGGTCGTACTTGGCATGGTACAGGGCCAAATACTAGTGATAATGACCGACGCGCTATTCTAACCACTTTTTGTGCCCCACAATTTCGGCCTCAAGAAAATTACTGTATTGGTACTCACCCATCTGTACTGCAGAGTGCTACTAATGATTTGCTTGCCCTATTGGGTTTCAAAATCTGGAATGCCTACGGCCGAATTGAAAATCCTGCCGCTGAATTTGTTCACCCACAAACAGAAATTATCAGCCGACTAGGCTCATGATTTTCTGAAGGAGAGCTTAGACTTGATCAATACTATCCATTCTCGTATCACAAAAATTGCGCTCGTTTTATTAATATTTTGGTTTGGATGTGGAAAATCTGATCCTGAAAACTCCAGTAGTCCAGAGTCAGGCCAAATGACAAAAAAACAAACAAGTATGCCTAAATTTTTGACAATTGGAACCGCGCCTCCCGGTGGGACCTTTTTCGTTGTTGGGAGTGCCATTGCTGATGTGGCAGATAACTATCTAGCATCCACTGTCTCAGCGGAATCTACGAAAGGAACTCAAGAAAATATCCGGCTCTTAGGTAAAGGAGATATCGATTTTGCTATAGCCAATGCTGCAATCTCGTATTTTGCTGTTCGTGGTGAAGGCGACTGGGAAAAACCCTATGATGTTCAGTCAGTAATGACATTGGCTCCAAATGTTGGCTTGTTTGTCACAAAAAAATCAAGTCAAATTAATTCGATGGCTGACTTGAAAGGGAAACGGGTTACAGTTGGCCCCGAAGGGGCCGGGTTCGGATATTTTCTACGACCTATATTTGAAGCACATGGCTTAACATACAACGATTTCAAACCGGTATATGGTAACTATAACGCTTCAGTCGATATGTTGACGGATAATTCTGCTCAGGTTGCTTTCCTTGGCGGGGCTGTTCCTAACCCTGCTGTTGTTCGTGTAGCTTCAAGTCACTCAGTCAAGTTTGTTCCCTTCGACATTTCTGCGACTAAACAACTTTTTCAAGACTATGCTTTTTTCATGCCTGCTAATATCCCCGCCGATACTTATAAAAACCAAGATCTAGATTTTAGTAGTATGAATGTCGGCTCAATGCATCTGATCACCTCAATCAATGTTGATGACTCGATTGTGTATCAGTTTACTAAATCTCTGTATGAACACCGAATGGATGTGGTGGAAAAACACCCAGTTGGTAAAGCTATAAATCCGAAAAATGTAGTCAAAAATACGGGTATATCATTTCATAAAGGGGCAATCAAATACTATAAAGAGATTGGTATTTGGCCTTAGGTTGATAACGTCCAATCTTCTAACTTTACCTTAAATCAGTTACAGGAAGGTGCAGGTCAATTCGGTAAAATGTCCAGTATAACTGGGTTTATTTAACCTTTCCGCTTGACAGCTTTTATAGGCTATTGTATAATGTGGCTCAGATTTTAGTTTAAATCTAGATATAGTGGAACTTTCTGACGATTGTCTCGGATTTTTATTCTGTTGAGGTGTTAAAATGGCGAACCAGAGACTAACAAAACAAGATATTGTGAATGCGGTAGCGGAACAAGCAGAACTCAGTCGAAAAGATGCTGGAGCGGCTCTCGATGCTGTGTGTGATACAATTACAGAAGCTTTAGCAAGTGGCGATTCCGTAGGGATTGTAGGGTTTGGAACTTTTGAAGTGAAAGAACGTCAGGCTCGGACTGGTCGTAATCCCAAAACGGGTGCTGAACTTCAGATTCCAGCTAAAAACGTTCCTTCCTTCCGGGCTGGAAAAAAGCTCAAAGACGGTGTAAATTAGCTAGCTAATTTATATTGTTTACGTCGTACGGGGGGGAGTACTTTCCCCTCCTGATTTCCTCTCCTTCTATTTCTTCTAGATATTCTCATCAATCAGTAGGTTTATTCTTTGATTCGATCTCGTGCGCCGGTCCGTATTGATTTTGCTGGCGGTTGGACAGATGTGGCCCTTTTTGCTGAGTCTGAAGTTGGCTCAGTGGTTAATGCTAGCATCCAAATCTATTCTTTTGCCATGCTCACACGAAAACAAACTGTGCTGGGTGTAAATAGTAAAAATATTGATAAAGGCATCCGAATTTATTCTGCTGACTTTGATACTTTTATCGAAGCCGAAGATATTCGGGAATTGGAATATGACGGCAGTATTGACTTGGTTAAGGCCGCTGTTAGACGTATGTCAGTTCCTAGTGGAGGTTTTGACCTAATCTCTCAGTCGATTGCTCCTCCCGGTAGTGGTCTTGGTACTTCTGCAGCAATGGGAGTTGCCTTGATTTCGGCGCTAGCACGCCACCAACAGAATACATATCTTCCCTTTGAGATAGCGGAACTAGCTAGTCAGATTGAACGGCAAGAACTACAAATATTAGGTGGGAAACAGGATCACTATGCCAGTGCAATCGGTGGTATTAACTATATGGAATTTCGAGGAGAAATGGTCAAAACTGCTCAGCTCAAATTGACACAGGATGTTCAACACGAGCTAGAAAAGAACCTTCTTCTTTGTTATACTGGTAAATCGAGGCTTTCGGGCAATATACACCAAAATGTCACCGAGTCCTATCAAGCTGAAGCACCTGAAACTCTTGATGCACTAAGTAACCTACGGTCTATTGCTAAGCAAGTTAAATCCGCATTGATGAATGGTGATTTGACAACTTTTGGTGAGTTATTATCAGAAAACTGGAAGAATCAAAAACGGCTTCATACTTCTGTTACCAACGACGAAATTGAGTCTTTATTCGAGGTGGCAATGGCTAACGGTGCGATCGGTGGTAAAGCTTGTGGTGCTGGTGGTGGTGGATGTTTATTGTTTTATTGCCAGCCAGATAAAGAACATCAGGTTCGTCGAAGTTTGGTTGAATCCGGTGTGACTATTTTGGATTTCACCTTCGACTTTCTAGGTCTACAGACGTGGGTAAGTAACCATTAAGAAATACTTCATTCGTAAGAATGTGTTTGGATTTTTGTTGACGAAACTAGGAATTAAACAGTGACAACAACTGAAATTAAAAATGTCATTAAATTTTCTCCCGCAACGGATTTGGGAAATGGATTATCTGATGTTCAACAAATGGGGCGATTGCAAACTGCACGATCTGCTATTTTGTTAGAGTTAGAAAAACAGATCGTGGGGCAAAAGCAAGTGATCGATGAGTTGCTAATTACACTTTTCTCTGGAGGCCATTGCCTATTGGTTGGAGTTCCGGGATTAGCGAAAACTCTTTTGATTCGTACTATTGCTCAGATTTTGGATCTACAGTTCAATCGTATCCAGTTCACTCCTGATTTGATGCCAGCAGATATTACTGGTACTGATATTATTCAAGACGACACCTCGACGGGTGATCGTTCTTTCCGTTTTATTCAGGGGCCTGTATTTTCCAATATTGTTCTAGCTGACGAAATCAACCGAACCCCCCCCAAAACACAGGCAGCACTACTTCAAGCCATGCAGGAACACCATGTTACCGCAGGTGGACAGACATATTCTCTGCCGGAACCCTTTTTTGTGCTAGCAACTCAAAATCCGATTGAGCAAGAAGGTACTTATCCCTTACCGGAAGCCCAGTTAGACCGGTTTATGTTCAACATTCATATTGGCTATCCTGACAAAGCTGAAGAAAAACAGATCGTCATGTCGACTACTTCTGCCTACACAGCCAGCTTTAATCATGTTTTAACAGGTCCGGAGATTCTAGAACTACAGCAGTTGGTCCGAAAGGTGCCAGTAGCAGAAAAAATTGTCGATTATGCTGTAGCATTAAGTCGTAACACTCGACCAGAAAATGAAGCTACCCCACAGTTCGTCAAGGATTGGGTCAGCTGGGGGGCAGGGCCAAGAGCTTCTCAATACCTAATTTTGGCGGCCAAAGCTAAAGCCGTTCTATCAGGTCGACCGAACGCCAGTTTTGAGGATGTGAAAGCAGTGGCTAAACCTGTTCTACGTCACCGGGTGTTAACTAACTTTAATGCTGAAGCTGACGGTATTACTAGTGTGGATATCATTGACAAATTACTAGATATCGATATTAGTTCTCTAGCCTAATAATCATAGAACAAATATATCCCATATCTTCCGTAACTTTTTGAATTCAATTCAGGTTAATTGTGCGGCAAAATACTGTTCATCCCTTAAATCTTGATCAAGACATAAAATCAGGTAAGATTGCGTCGATTTATCTGATATCTGGTGAAGAAACATTCTTGGTAGGAGAAACAGTGAAACAACTTGTGGAACACCTATTGGAGCCAACTACGCGCGATTTTAATTTTGATGTATTCGATGGTACACAAGCTGATTTAAGAGAAATCCTAAGCGCAGTTGAAGTCTACCCTACAATGGCCGATCGCAGAGTAGTTTTAGTTAATGAGCCTACGTTCTTATCCACTAGTTCAAGCGGAAAATCGGAAAACTCAACTACAGATATACCAAACCCAGAGACAGCCGAAGATGAAAATCAGCAGACAGATAGCCCTTTGTTTACTGGTAAGCCAGCCGAACTTAGTCCGGTACAAACTGAGACAACAGAAGAATTTTCTGATTTAAGTCCTTCAGAGCAATTTTGTTCTTGGTTGTCTGAAAAACTGCCAGAGTCAAGCGTTCTAATCTTAGCTTGTCGGCACAAAGTTGATGCTCGCAGTCGAATAGTAAAAGAAATTAGTCGACAAGGAAAACACCTTGAATTCTCAATTAATGACCGTCCGACTCAAAACGACCCTTTGTTTCAACGAGTAGTTGAACGATTGAAACAGGCTGACAAACAAATTAGTTTTGGTACTTATAATATAATAAGACAACGAGTCGGCCAGGATGCTCATCGAGTCTTTCAAGAACTCGAAAAGGCTATTGCTTATATTGGTGAAAAGAAACGAATCGAAGAAAAAGACATTCGTGGTTTGATAGCAGAAACAATTAACGAGAGTATTTTTTCTTTAACAGACGCTATTGGACGAAAGAATGTCTCTCAAGCCTTGCTGAGTTTACATCGATTAATAAGAAGCGGGGAAGCACCAATCAAGGTCAATGCACTGATAGCGCGTCAAGTACGATTATTACTTCAAGCACGTCTTTTAGTAGAAGAAAGATTACTGCAAGAAGATGCTGGTCGATCGAATTACCAAATGTTTAACCAGAGGGTATTCCGTCCATTAGCTGAGAAAGTTAGCCACCGTTTGCCTGACAACGCACAACTTAACCTTCTCAAACAGAACCCCTACGCAGCCTATAAGATTGTTCAAGCACTACGCTTTTTCGATCAAAATGAACTAGAAAATTCTCTAGCCGTCGTTCTGCAAACAGACATTGATCTAAAAAGCAGTACTTTACCAGCGGAGCAAATTTTGGAAGAGTTAGTATATGATCTATGTCGTCGGCCCAGCAGTCGTCGCCGGTCCTAATCTACTCATTCTAGCAATTGGTTGATGGAACGAGCGGCAATTTCTGCGTCTCTCAAACATGATGCTTTTATCGCTGGTTTTTCAGCCATCACTATTCCGTTGACTTGATTAGTAAGTTGATCCGTTTCCCATTCAGCTATTTGTCTGGCAGTTAATTCCTGGTAAATAGTATCCCACTGACGATAACGCCACTTGGGCTGAGTACGTTCAACTTCTAGAATTACTACTGATTTACCACTGCTGCAAGCTTCACAAACCATAGAAAAACTATCTTCAGTTACCAGTAGAAGATCAGAATTAGCTAGAATATGTTCAAATTTGAATTGAGATGAACTAGGGGTTTGATGAGAAAAAAGATTTACTGGGAAGTCATCATTACGATCCTTAACAATATCAGCAATGTATTCTTCTATCTCCTTTGGTGTTCGACGTGATGTGCTAAGCAGAACCTGCCATTTATGGTTTTTTACAAGTTGTAGTAAAAAATCTATCCAGCGGGTTACAACTTTCTTGGACATATTATGAAGTGAAGAGTTTCCACCAATCAATAGGCCAACTTTCGACCGTTGAGAAGGTGAGAGTTGTTGATTTAACGGTCGAAAATGCTCTAAACGTTCAGGGCTAATTCGATTCGGCACGCCCAAAGTTCGACACACATTTATTCGTTCAGGTTGTCGCCAGTACAAGCGTGGGAGAATAGCCAAGTCGAATTGTCTAGTACCAACCGGCGATGGCGGACGACAAGTTACTGTTTTAGCATCCAACAACTGTCCAAGCAATAGGTTAACGGCAGCAACAGACGAACCTGTTGACAATATCAAAGCTACGGATTGTATATTTTTCAGTTTAGATATTGTTTCTTCGGTCAAACTGAAGAACAAGATTGACCAGATCACTTTGTCCGCAAGTTTGCCACCAGGAAACAATGAGAGGAAGATTCTTAGTATGTTGTCATGCCATTTGCTTCGAAAATTGATTTCAACTAACTGATATTCATCGTCGGACAATTGGTCCATAATCCCTAAAGATTGGTTGTAGTGCCCAGGCTTACCATCACTCAAAATGACGATTTTTTTTGGCTGAGGATTACGACTCATCTTATTCAGGAGAAGACATAAAAAGGCCTCGCCTAACATTCCCTCCGAGAAAAGAATTTTGAAGCGAGGCTGAAAATTGGCCTTGATTCGGGAGAAGGACCTTTAGTGCTTGATTTCGGCCCACTTAACAGTTAACTTAGCCTTGGCATCAACAGCCTGTGGCGCCAGTGGATCTTCTGGTGTTTGGTGAAATACCAAATGGTCAAATAACCCAGCTTTTCCATCCCAAGCGGTGAAAGCGATACCGGTGATCAATTGCCCACCTTTAGCTAAATCCTTCCAATCTTCGATTAAATCGCGTGTATGGACTTCCCATTTTCCGGGAGCTTTTTTGTTAACTTGGATGGATGGGTTCCAGTTTTTAACATTAGCTCCGGCATGGTACCTATGCCCCCAAGTATTGACGTTAGCATGAAGTTGGAGCTGAATACCATCGCCTCCTATATCTTTCCAAGCAAAGGTGATATAGCGAAACTGATTTTTTCCAACTGGCTTTTTCTCAATTTCTAATTCCCAATCTGGCATGTTAGGATTGAAATTTTGGCCATCTCCACCTTCAACGTTGATACGAAGCGCGGCTTTACCATCATTATCATCCTTGTAAACGTCTTTCTTTTCCAATTCTTTTTTACCGGAACCACTAGTAATCTTTTGTAATATATCTTTTACACTGGCTTCGTCGTCAATAACCACGAAGGCCCCTTCTACATCAGCAGCCTGCGCCCAAACAACGACCAGCACCAAAAACAATAGCAAACTAATATTCAGGAATCTCACTTCAATTTCTCCTTTTCGTTGGTAGTAAAAAGAGCCAAGCGAAGTCGGCTCTTTTCTGTTTATAGATAACTTACTAAACTACTCAACTCAGTAAGGTTACTTTTTGAGTTGGGCCCATTTGGTTGTCAGTTTGTTCTTCAATTCGACCGCAGTTTGAACTTCCGGGTCTTTATGTAAAATCACATAGTCCCAAAATCCACCATTATCGTCTCCATCTGGCCAAGCGGTGAAGGCGATACCAGTCAAAGTAAAGGCTTCCCAATCTGTGAAGAGATCTCTAGTATGTTTTTCCCATTTGGTGGGAACTTCTTCACTGACTTGTATAGATGGGTTCCAATCCTTGATGTTAGCACCAGCGTGATAGCGATGTCCCCAAGTACCGGGATCACCGTGCAACTGAAGTTGGAATCCTGTCCCACTCTTTTTCTTCCAAGCAAAAGTTATATAGCGAAACTCATCATCGGCACTAGGTGTTTCAGTAATCTTAAAATTCCAGCCAGGCATAGCTGGGTTAAAGTTTTGTCCATCACCACCTGTACCGCCGATGTATAATGCTTCCTTCCCTTGATAGGCGTCGTCGACTTTCTCAGGCGTACCAGAACCACTACCAATGGCTTTTATCACCTCATCCACATTTTCATCTAGAATAACAAATTTACTATTGTCAACACCAGCAAGTGCAAAGGTTTGTACTAATACAAAAGCCAATAAGACAGTTAAAATTAGCGTAGTTTTCTTCAAATTTACTCTCCTTGAAGGACTAAACAGCCCAGTATTGTAATGGCGGTGATTATAGATCTTTTTGTAATTATGTCAAGGATTATTGCCAAAAATGTCAAGAATAGGTCTTGAACTAACACTTAATAACACAGTAAGTTTTATTTTTCTATGGCATGCATACTTTTTATGCATACCTCCACTACAGGTATTAGTATTTACTTTATAATTTCTACAGATCATTCTGAAAGCAATAAGATTAGAAGAAGAAAGTGTTATAAAAAAATATAATGAGAACAGAATTATAGAGTTAGGCTCCTACAACCACTGGTTTCAGAGTTGATGCATTTTCAACGGGAAAAACAGATACAGGTTTTGTACTACCACGTACTTCCACGTCTTTTTGGATTACATCAGGAAAATCGACACTAGCGGCTTGAAGAACTTCTGCCGATACGACTAACTGAACACCAAGGGTCTTACAGGCACCTTCCAGACGTGAAGCCACGTTGACAGTGTCCCCTATAGCAGTAACAGCCATTGCATCTCCATACCCCATGTTTCCCACGATGGCATTGCCACGATGTAGTCCAATACCAATTTCTAAAGGTCTATCAAGCTCATCTTCCAAACGAGAGTTCAGCACTTCTAACTGTTGTCCCATTTTAATGGCAGCACCAATAGCCTGTTTAGCTCCAATTTCTGAGCCACTATGCATACCAAAAATAGCCATAATTCCATCCCCAATGAATTTGTCTAGGTAACCACCTGAGGTTTCGATGGCCTCACCCATTAGCTCAAAGTACTGGTTTAAAATGAAAACAACATCAAATGGAAGTCGTTGATTAGCCATTTGGGTAAAGCCTCGAAGATCAGCAAACAACAGAGTTACATCAACTTCTTCCCCATCAGCATATGTGGGGCGTTGGTGTCCATCAGACGGGTTAGCTTGCTTAAGCAACGGATGAACCTGTATATCCTGATGAAGTTTTACTTGGCAAGCTAAACGAATATTGGGCGCAGCACTAATCCTGTGGAGAACTTTTGATTCTTCTGAGGCTGGCGGAATAAGGAGGTCAGGATCACTCAAGATACGTGTTCGGCAAGTTGAACATCGGCCATTTCCGCCGCAAATAGCGGCATGTGAAATACCAGCTAAACGACTTGCTTCAAGGATAGTACTTCCAGGAGAAACTCTGACTTTCTCCCCGCCGCTGAAACTGACCTCAATATTGGATTGACGTTTTTCTATTTGCAACCATATAAATCTTAGAATCACACCAATGATTACAGAAAGGATAAATGCCATTGTAAATTTAAAGTAAACGGGCATGACTGCATCGTCGGAAATTTTCTTCATCTGGTCGGGACTCATTGGTAATCCGGCCGAATTTAGCCACGGAGTTTTTTCAGCAACCATCTCCATCCAGCTAGAATCGAATTTTCTAAGTACAGCCTCTCGATATCCAACAGCTACACCAATCATCGATGTAACATAAGGCATTATGGCTAAAGTGTAAAAAAACAGCCATAAACAGTTGTACCAAGACTTAAGGGACAACCATCGATGTATACCTAGACAACCGTGCACCCACACCATTGCCAGCATTATTGCATAAAAAATGAAGAAAAAAGTAAACTGATTTTCTTTTTCTATTGAATCAAAAAAGTAAGTGTAGTATCCCAATCGGCCAGTCATATCATAAGTAACACGACCATAGGAGATGTGCATAAACAGCAAAAGAGGAAGTAACAGACCGAGAACAAACTGTGTGATTTCAGCTCTAGTAAGACCACGCATGGATCTTCGATGAAGGAAGGTAAACAAAGCTGCTAAAGCATGAACTAGAATAGATATAGGCATTAGATAGTAGATAACTGGCGCTCGCCAAAATATCATAAAATACTCTAAAAACTTATCCATACTTTCTACTGAGATAATACCTAGAGAATGGTTGATCATATGACCAAAGCAATAAACCATTATGATCAAGCCCGACACCAATCGAGCAAAAATTATGGAAGAATTGAGTTTCGCGTTTATCATTTCTATATTTTCCTAGAAATATTCGGGGATTTTAACGTGTACTACACCATCAACCTTAGCTTGGCAAGATAGACGATAGTTTTTTTTCACCATGGCTTGGCCTAACAATGCCTGTTCTTCAGCAGAAGCTTTACTGAGACATTTAGCTCCATCTACAATTATTACCTTACAAGTACTACAAGAGAGATTCTCGCCACAAAAGCTATCTATATCCACTTTCGCTTGCTTACTAGCATCCATGATAGTTGTTCCAGAATTTACAGCTACAGTGGGGCCATCTTCAAAGTGGACTTCGCAAGAAGTATTACCAACTAGACGTTTGAACCAATTTTTCATGGCTAACTTTCCCTCCCAAACGAAAAACTTCTATATTACCAGCCAGTGACTAAGAAAATAATTTCCTAAAATAAGAAACAGTAACTGTCAAGATAGAAACATTAGCTACTATTCTTGTAGATCAGTTTCATGTCATGCGAGTTCAGTTTTTCAGAATCGATTCTAACCTCCCAACAGGAAGAATCCCAAATTTATAGGGTGTGAAAGATACAAACCTATATAATGTTTTGCTAAACCAATAGTAATAAAATAATAAATGACGGATCTTCAGATTTTCAAATTCTATGCCGTAAACCAGCACTAAGTTTTCCAAAATAATTAACCTTAGAAACTGATAAAACTGATCAGAATATGGCCGGTAATAATGGTCATGCCTTCAACAAGCGACTAAATGAAGTAGTAGAGACTTGACTTCTTTTAATTAACATGGCAGATTGGTTATATCCAGCGGGTAAGTAACAGACTTACCTGTCTAATGTTAACATAAAAAGAAAAAATTAAAAATGAGTAAGGCAAAGCAAACTAAATGGGCAAAGAAATAATAAGCAGAGCTGAAACTGCCTTCATTATGGATACTTCTCGTATCAAATTTGGAATAGGTGCCACCAGCGAGATCGGGGAAGATATAAAAGCACTTAATTGCGATCGCGTGATGGTGCTTACCGACCCTAATCTGTCGGGTAGTGAACCAGTTTCAAGAGTATTAGAATCACTTAAACAGGTAGGAATTGATCCTGTTCTCTTTGATCAAGTTCGAGTTGAACCGACTAATCTTTCTTTTCAATCTGCTATCGATTTCGCATACGATGGAGAATTTGATGGTTTTGTAGCTGTCGGTGGTGGCTCGAGTATGGACACAGCAAAAGCGGCCAATCTATATTCAACCTATCCATCTGATTTACTTACTTATGTCAATCAACCAATTGGACAAGGTAAACCCGTTCCTGGTCCCGTCAAGCCGTTAATAGCAGTTCCAACTACAGCTGGGACCGGTAGCGAAACGACTGGTGTTGCCATCTTTGATTTATTAGAAATGAAGGCTAAAACTGGTATTGCCGATCGAGCATTACGGCCAACGTTGGGCATTATCGATCCAGAAAACACACGTACTGTTCCACCGATTGTTGCGGCCTGTTCTGGACTGGATGTTTTAAGCCATGCATTGGAATCGTTGACAGCCTTACCTTACACCGACCGACCGGCACCACCAAGTTCCCTCTATCGTCCAGCCTATCAAGGGGCTAATCCAATCAGCCATATATGGGCCTCCGAGGCAATACGGATGGTTGCTGAAAACTTAGTTTCGGCTGTTTCAGATCCAACCAACGTTTTTGCTCGCGGTCAGATGTTGTTAGCCTCAACCTATGCTGGTATTGGCTTCGGTAACGCCGGTGTTCATTTACCACATGGTATGTCTTATCCAGTAGCTGGGATGGTTAGTAAGTTTGTGCCAAAGGGCTTTCCACGTCCTAAAGATAACAATGAACCCATCATTCCACATGGTATGTCCGTTATCTTGAATGCTCCAGCGGTATTTCGATTTACGGCTTCGGCGAACCCAGACCTTCATTTATTGGCCGCCAGTTTGATGGGCGTTGATGTACGAGGAGTTTCGATTGATCAAGCAGGCCAAATCTTAGCGCAAGCTATTATTGATCTGATGAAAGCCACAGGTATTCCTAATGGATTGAGTGCTGTTGGTTATCAACCAGTTGACATTCCAAAGTTAGTGAATGCGACACTACCACAACATCGCGTAACAAAACTTTCTCCGATCCCTGTTGATTCAAAAGTATTGACTCATCTATTTGAAGATTCGATGGTCTGCTGGTAAGTCTTACAATTTGTACATTGACATTTTTAATTTATTACTCGATAATATGTGGGTATGACTGTCCACTCCCATGACCATCAACTTTGTGTCGATGAAGCCATCCGATCTGCGACTCGCCTCTGCCAAGAACGTGGTTCCAGACTAACTGATTTACGCAAGCAGGTTTTGCAATTAGTTTGGTCTAGCCATAAGCCAATTGGTGCTTATGACATACTAAAAAGCTTACAAAACCAAGGTAGGTCAGGTGCACCACCTACGGTCTACCGTGCCCTCGATTTCTTACTGGAATTAGGTGTGGTCCACCGTATCTCTTCTATGAATGCTTACGTTGGGTGCACTGAGCCTGGTCTACCGCATATCAGCCAGTTTTTTCTCTGTATAGCTTGTGGTGTTGCTGCTGAACTTAACAATCAATCAGTCAATGACAGCATTGAGATTACTGCAACAGAGATGGGCTTCAAAATCCAAGACCATACAATCGAAGTTTCCGGACTCTGTTCTGCCTGCCAGTAGCAATCTTTTTGAAATTGGATGTGGTATACCGCATCTCCTCCGTGAGTGCCTGCGTTGGGTGTCCTAAGTCTGGTTCGCGTATCAAATGTCAACCTTCGAAATAGATGCCTCAACCTGAACTGGATACTAATTGAAGGTAATAGCTACGATCTTCAACAATCGTTGCTAAAAGAGCTTTTTTGACATTCCAAACTGATCTTTGACTATAGTGATTGGTCGATAGTGGGTCGCTTGGGGGACAGGATTCATAGAGAGAACTTGACGAATTTACTCAGTCTGAAATAATTACAACCTGCGATGATGAGGATCTCAATTTCCTACCCAATTAAGTAGTAACTCAAGCAACTATAATTCCTCAGTTCTTTTCGGTCGCTTTAGTCGCCTAAACGCAGTCAGCTGTGATTTTTGCTGGCTATATTGGTCGGTTGGGTTTTCGAGACGAACTGACCGACACAAATTCGAGGGCACCTGAATAGCTATTCGTAGTTCTTGTTATCCTAAATTCGGATTATAATTTTCGACACCAAATTTATGAACTAATAGAATTACATTACAGTAGCCAAAATTCTCAGACTGCTTCAACCAACGAAGGATCTATTACCTACACTAGTGGTAATTTACAAATAGCGATCGTATTTTCGGAGCCAATCGCCATTACTCAACTATTAATCCTATTGATTTCTAAAAGTAGCTAGGTAACGATTGAACCCACTTTGTCTTTGGACCTGTTTGATCAAACAAAAATTTATTCATTTATTGTCGACACTTACCTGTTTTTCAAAGACGAAGAGAAAGACGGAAAATTATTACCCGAAATAGCTTTTACTGCGGTGAATTATCATTTTTAGTCGAATCAAGTTG
>JACLAC010019815.1_pt1 | contig 22891 bp, 23 predicted proteins | sample 8027881 | NCBI WGS metagenome assembly JACLAC01 (sample SAMN15725517, study PRJNA655200) | protist metagenome | isolation source: fluorescence activated cell sorting (FACS) single amplified genomes of... | place: Spain: Blaines Bay Microbial Observatory, Mediterranean Sea | collected 2016-01-19 | reverse complement strand
GTAACCGTCTTCATAAACCACATTGTTAATGTTGTCTAACGACATGTCTAACTCCATCTTTCCGAACTTGACATCGCAGGTAACAACGTCCCGCACACATTATTTTATCCCGCGACTTCGCAAACAATTAGACATTCTCCGTCCATTTAGAAAGATTGAGTAACATAGTTTTTCTGGAAACGTCGTTCATCTTCAAAAATGGTGTATTAATAAGTGAGGACACTATTTCACGATTTCACAATTGCAAACACGGAACTACAGATGAACAATTTAAATCAGACAGATCGACTATGCTATGTGATGTCAAAGCTATTTGACATTCCGGACTTATTGAACAACGACACGTTTAAGGATGCCGTGGATGGAATATTCCAAGATGGTGAACCAGATGACGTGTTAATCAATCATGTATTCCCGCCATCAGAACGAGGGCTATACGCAAATCCAAAATCATGGACTTTTGGAAATGCATTTTTGGAATCATGTGGGAACGATAGCCGAGTAGCTACGAATATAATCACCGGATTAAATGCCAAGAATACAATTCAAGGGAGCGTCTAATGAGCATTGTCACCTGGAGCGAAGCTGATAAGGGCCAATGGCGAACTGTCAATGTGAGTCAGATGATACGTAATCTAATAAACCATGACCGTTTGTTGTACGTGAAAACAACCGACAGCTATGAGTGGCGATCTTGTAGCTTCAAATGGGAAAAGAATTCCAATGCCCGTATGTTTCCAACCTTACAGTTAAATGATTCCATAGCTTGGATCACTTGTTTATCGGGTAAAGATGAAGATTTAAGGTTGCTGTTTGAAAAACTGAAATTCGCGGCCAAACAAGCATCCGCATCGTTCATCGTACTTCCGGTTAAGCAAAACTCACAGAAGTCTAAAGCGTCTGTAAATACAGATATGGCTAAGCTGATCGCGGAACGATTTCCGGAAATATTTGACCGCAAGAATCTGGAAAGCGAGTGGAAACCAACAATACCGTTCCATTGTTTTATCCCGGACTCCTCACCTTTGGTCGAACAGTTCGCGGAATACATGGCTGAATGACATGACGACAATAGAAGACGCCACAGGCTTCGAACAGGCGTTCAATATACACGAGAGGAGCTATACGGAGTCCTCACGGAAGCTGTCAGCACGGATACAGGGTAGGTGCGAGGACTTTCTAAAGGTGAATTGGTTATCGGGTGGGCGACGTTCATGCGAAATGACAATCTGTATTAATGGATCTGATGTGGGGGTCATGGCCTTTTCGGAAGACGATGGATTGACAATGCTAAATTTATTCATTTTAGAAGAGGCGGTGCGTGGTTATGGTATAGGGACTTGGATATTGCGGGAAATGACTAGCCGCCGGATATTCTTTTGTCTAAGGCCTTGTCCATTTGTTTTGTACAACAAGAACACGTGGAATGGTAAGTCAATACCCTGCCCGAATGTTGCACAGGTATTTCACGAAAGGATGCAGTTTAGAGAAATAAATGATGCGGATAAAATAGAAAAACTGGAACGGTTCTACGAAAATGCTGGTTTCAGGAAATGCATAATTCAAGGGTCAAACAATACATTTATGTGTAATTTACAATCGCAAGTGCCCGGAATGGTGCATTTTTGCGATTAAAAGACGAAAGGTGAACTTATTGTGGATAAAGCAAGTTCAAAAGCGATTCGTTATCTTATGTTGTTACTGCCATCAGCAGTTCTGGAATACGATTTTGGTAAGCCGTTGGCCACTAGGGAAAAGCTGTATTTACTGATTTACCTTTTTCGTAATGCGGATGCGGTATTGGATAAGAACGGTGGATTGGTGGATAAACAACTCCGTGGTATTCTCGGAAATAATTATCGTAACTATATCCAGATCCTTAAGGACTCTCCGTTTAATGTGATATCGGATGAGTTGTGGTCCGCATGTGCAGAGTACGTTTTTGAGTCCGCAACGATAAACAAGAATCTGGATAAGATTAATGGCTTTGTGTAGGGCATTTAGGACCCCGGAACAAGCATGTGTTTTTCTGATCGCATGTGCCTCTGTTCCGGGTTTTATTTCCTTTTAAAGGAAAACGGCAGAAGGATAATCGTAGTATGACGGAGTAGTTGTGCTGATGTAATTCCGCTTGATGTTCGTTTTTACGAATTGAATAACGGCTTGTGCTTTTTTCTTACTTATTGATTCGCGGACAAGTTCGTGAGATTCCGGAAATTGAGGTGAACGCCGGGGAGGGAATTGCGGTAAGCTGGAAACCGGGCAGAATTCCGGGCAGATAAATTTGATAAATTAAAAAACGTCGTACTGAGTACAGTAACGATGTCAATAAATCACAATCATTGCGGTCATCCAGTAAAAGAGAATTAAACTTTCCCCTTTAATAGGAGTAACGCAGTTACTTTAGTACATGGTACATGCTGAAATAGAGGTTGCCGGAAAAATGCCAAAATTCACAAAATACGAAAATACAGAATCCGGGATAATGCCCGTTGAATATTCAACAACAGGTTCGTGGTTGCCTAAACAGAACGGTAAACCAGACTTCCTACCGGAGAAACCACAAGACCTTTGGCATAAGACGAATCTTTATCATCGAATTAAGCTTGCGAAATACAGAGTGCGGCCTGATGACGAAGACATATTTCAAGACCTACATTTGAACTATCAGCAAAGAATGTGTGATCCGGCTTATGGCGGTTACGATCCGTCAAAACCATATCGGGAGACCATTAGGCTCGCGTATGAGTCCGTTTACCAGAACTACTACTACCACTCGCTAACCCCGAAGGAGAAGGCACGCTACATCAACAGCAAGGCGGACCCTGAGCCAGTCATGGAGCATCAGGTGCCTCTGAATCCAGAGGTGGCGAGGGCAGCTGAGACGCCGCCTGAAGCCGCGATGCAGACACTGGCGGCGATTGGTCACAGCACAGTGACAGGATGGCTCAGGAGCCAGTACAGAGCCTTCACGGACAACCCGTTGAAGCTGGATCAGGTCCATCAGGTTGAGCGGTGGCTAAAATCGCGGGATGTGGCGTTTCATATGCCCCGGAAAGGCGACAGGAAGTACATCTACCTGACCGGATGCCCGATCTGTCATCATCGAAGTTCCACAGCGACGTATTTGCGGCGAATACCGGAAAAGAACGTATGGCTCTGTGACTGTGAAAATCCATCATGTGACTTCAGTATTCCGCCATCGGGTCATTTCGTCATCCACAAGAAGCGATTCCGCCTTGAATGGTTTTTGAGTTGTGCGGTTGTCCTTAAGACGATCTTGCGTTTGGAAGACGATACCCATTTAGGAACACCCTAATGGCAAGATGGACATATTTCATCCAGAGCGGCGTTGATGGTCCGATCAAAATTGGTTTTACGAGCAAAGAAGACCCTCAAGAGCGTCTCCGCGATCTTCAAACCGGGAATCCTGAACAGTTACATTTAATTGCGATCATTGCAGGCAATGTCGAAAGGGAACTACACGAACAATTTAAGAATGACAGAATTAGCGGGGAGTGGTTTCATCCTTCGCCTGAACTGTTAACTTTCATAAATGGACTTAATCGTACTCACAGCGGTGCGATAAATAGCCCGTGGGGGTGGGGTGTCGTAACTACTCCGTGGTGGGATCTAAATGATCCAGTCCATGGATTCCGAAGGATTGTCTGCTTTTCCGTGATTGGTCTTATCGTAGTAGTACTTGTTAACTCACTGAAAGGCGAATGACATTTACATCGCTGGGTGACTTCGAGATTCCACAACCGCTGGGTACCTCAGGAAAAGACTTTTCATGAAATATATCTATCTGGTTGTTGGTGCAGTCTTTGGTGGGCTACTGGGATGGCTGTCGTCCTTCTGGATTGGTCTGATGACTGGCGGTTTGGTGGAATTCATCCTGGACACTATCGGTGCTAGCGGTGACGGCGGATGGGTGGTCTCCATGGGCGCGTTTATGGTAGGCATGTCGGCGGCAATATTGATTGGACCGATATGGTTTGGTCGCTTGGGCTACCGGCTAGGTAAACGCCTGCATGAGACAGACTCCACAAACAGATAAACCAGCACATCGCCACCCGCTGGGTGACTTCGGCGTCTCACAGTGCTGGGTGACTTCTGCACTTAACCTGTCTTACAAAGGCCGCCCCTACTTAAAACATAATGTCTCGCTGAAGACGAACTACCATCACTTCCCCAGGAATGAATAGTTTCACGGACCGTGAATCGCAAAGGCACTTACGATGGCCACACAATACAAGTAACTAACCGAAGTTATCAGGTCTTTTATATCCCAACTTCGGATGCTAATGCTCATAGTTACCGTCGTTTTGCTCTGTGCTGGGATTGGTACATTGGAATATGGCCTTAATCAGGACAATCCCCTGATCGCGTTTGGCATACCAGTACTGTTCGCGTTTGTCTTACTGTTCGCGTGGGCACTCATTCGCTTCCTCATTGCGGCACTACAAGTATTTTTATGCATCAAAGATACGGCAGAGAACACACGCGAAACAAATGAACGCTGTTTGTACTTGTCCAGGGTAGCTGAATTATACGTCAAACGAACTCAAGAGTAACTATGTTTGAGTTCTTAACGAAAGAAAGAACATTCCGGTTTCCAACATTGCCACCACGCTTCATGTGGATGTACCGCGTCTTTTCTGTCTCTTTGAAGTTAAGTCTGATCCTGATTATTGGGACTTCATTGTGCCTTTTGGTTCTGTTCCTAATGTTCCCACCATTCTTTCTGTGGGGTTATGTCATCATCACACACCTCATAGACCACAGCGGATAAGGTGAATGAAAGGGCGGCACGAGTAACTATGACTGACTTCTCAGAGAAAGCAAAAACATTACGTCTTCCAAAAGTGTTTCCACCTGTTGGTTGCTTGTCTCCATCTGTGGTCCTGCTTATTTTCGTTCCCGTGTGCCTTTTGGTTCTGTTCCTAATGTACGCACCAGTACTTATGTGGGGTTATGTCATCATCAAATACTTTATAGAACACCCGGATAAGCTGAATTAAAGTGGACATTTACTTATCCACAATACCATTGTGCGTAAATGCCCCGCGGCAATGTCAATAGAACAATCCAAAATTCCCGAAATTATAAAACCACACCCACACATATCCATATTTTAGAATTAACATTATATCATAATCCGCACAATAACTGATCGCTGCACTTGCCACATAGTCGTTGATTGTTTAACACACAATGCGAAGTACGCTTTCCCGTTTCGAAAGGGCGTGACTCATCGCCACAAGCCTTGCAGAACCACAAAGGGAGATGTTCACATGAAGCAGTGTTTTTCAATTGCGGTGCTTTCGCTCCTACTCGCAATCTTCATCACCTCCACACCAACGACTGCGCAAAACGCACAAGTTCAACCGACAAATAAGCAGTGGGTGTACCTAACGGTTACCGAAACTCACATCGCAATCCCATCCGGTGCATCGCATAAATTTGTATTCCATAAAGGGGACGGGACATTGACATCTTATCGTGGCCCGCTGGATAAATACCCCCAAGCAGCTTTCGGTCTCGCTAGTATGCGTGCCGACTGGATCAATGACTTAGGCGCGCAAGGTTGGGAACTTGTTTCCCACACTCGGACTGAATCGGGGAGAGACTTGAAAAACTTTGGTCGCGTTTGGATTTTCAAGAAACAGAAATAACATTCCGTGCAACGAAGTATCCTCTGATTATTTTTGTGGTGGTGAAGTTATGGAAGAACAACCTGACATAAAGAAGGTGGCACTGTATTACCGCTTTTCTTCTGATGAACACGACCAGAAAGAAAACTCGGAGCGTCGTCAATTAGATGATCTTCACAAATTTTGCTATTCGCGGGGATACGAACTTGTCTGGAAGGGTGGAGATGAAGAAATACCAGGATGGACAGAAAAACCCACTTTCAACTCTTTGAAAGAATTATGTAAAACTGAACTATCCATTGACGCCTTGGTAGTTACGGAGTTTTCGAGATTATCCAGAAAAGACTCCTTAGAGGCTCCGACGGATATCTTGTGGCTGCGTGATTTGGGGATTCGCCTATTGCTACAGGAGACTGGAGAAGAGGTTGATCTTCATAAGGGGACGGATCTTGTTCTTCTTCAGTTCAAAATCTGGCAGGCGAATGAAGAGGTAAAGAAACTCGCAAAGAGAGTTAAATCAGGGATAGCAAGTCGATTTCGTGATGGAATATTGGGTTGGTCCACTATTCCCTTTGGGTTTGATCCTATTAAAGAAGAAGTAGATAAGAAGGTCAAAAATGTTGGCATCAAACCAAATGACGATATCATCCATGTGGTCAGGATGTTTCACACTTATTTAGAAGGTGGAACGATAGGCGATTGTTTGATCCATCTTCAGAAAGGAAAAAAATACCAAGAGGGAGCAAATGCCACTGGAACAAGTGTCAAACAGATTTTGCGTAACGCAATTTATTGTGGTAAGAGGACATTCGGAGTTTCTAACGTAGCTGAGTTCGCTTCTGTTAATGGAAGAAAAGAAAAGAAACGCCATACAAATGTAAATGTATTAGAAAAAGCAGCTCATATTATTGATGTCGATGTCCCCAAGGTGGTGACGCTTGAGGACTTTCAGAAAGTCCAAAGTCTTTTGGATCGCAAAAAGACGAGGGGACGTAGATCAAAAGAAAACTACAAATACACTCGTACTTTTAGATGCGGGAAATGTGGCAGATCAATGATTGGGGCAAAGTCAGCGAGAACAAAAGAGGTTCAATACTGCTGCTGGGCATCCAAACAGACCAAACAAACTGGGTGTTCTGGTGGTGAAATATCGGTCAAAAGAAAAACCATTAGTGAGAAAGAACTGGAACAATTATTTTCAGACGCTTGCGAATTCGCGGAAACTGATAGGCGGTTTCACAAGCAGATTTTCTACGGTTTCGTTGTCAACTATCACAAATCTAAATCAAAATTGGGCAAAGAGCACAACGACAAACTGGCAATGTTGAAAGCGAAAAAAGGTCGCATCAAGGAGTTGATGGACCTCTTTGTGAATGAGAATTTGAAATGCCACGACCAGATCAAGCAACAGCAACAGGAGGTCGAGAGATTAGAAGCAGAACTGGAGGCGGCTTCTACTGATCAAGACGCTTGGCAGTGCTTGATGGATCGCGTGCATCTGGTCGCATCATCATCTGGTTTAGGATCACCAGCGGCGGATTATTTAATCTCTTTGGAATCTGCGTGCTGTACTGTTGTCGAAGACGGTCAGAACATCGACGACACTTTCCGAGTCTGGTTCGACGACATTGTTAAGGAAACGTCGGTCTGGAATTTGAAGGACAATTGGAGAGAAGTGGGAATCTCTCAGATCGACATCAACTGGAAGCCGGGGAAGAAACGTGGTCGTGATGCTTGGGTTCCAGATGGACTGAATTTCAGACTCTCGCTTGGCGATTCAGACGCCCAAATTAAATACACGAACACGGGTTCATGGCGGCAACAAGCATCAGCCGCGCGGGAAACGTGACGCTGCCCATCGCCCGGGAGATTGTCACGCAGTTTTCTTCGAGCGGCTGACGAAGGACCTCGAGTGTACGGCGGTTGAACTCGGGCAGCTCATCAAGAAACAAGAGGCCGTTATGCGCGAGGCTGATCTCGCCCGGTGTCGGATTGCTTCCTCCGCCGACCAGTCCGGCTTCGCTGATGGTGTGGTGCGGTGAGCGGAACGCTCTTTGCAGTTTGAGCGACTCGCCATCGTCCAGCCGGCCAAGGGCACTCCAGATGCGCGTCGTTTCGAGGGCTTCTTCCGGGAGCATCTGCGGCAGGATCGTGACGATGCGGCGGGACAGAAGCGTCTTGCCAGTGCCGGGCGAGCCGATCATCAGCAGGTGGTGAGTTCCCGCCGCGGCAATCGTGACCGCTCGCTTGGCGACTTCCTGGCCTTTCACGTCGGAGAAGTCGAAGTCGTACCGCCCGTGTTCCTCGACGGCCTGCTCCCAGCTGAAGTCAATCGGATCGATCGGCACCTTCTCGGTCAGAAATCCAACAGCTTCAGAAAGGCTTCCGACCGGAATGATTTCGACGCCGTCAACGACCGCCGATTCTCTGGCATTCTCAACCGGGACCAGCAGTCCTTTGAGTCCCTGCTCACGGGCGGCAATCGCCATCGACAGCGTGCCCTTCACAGATCGGACCGTGCCGTCAAGGGCCAGTTCACCAACGATCGCGTATTGAGAAAGCAGTTCGGAATCGAACTGGCCGCTAGCAACAAGGACTCCGATCGAGATCGGCAGATCGAAGCTTGACGCGTCCTTCGGCAGATCCGCCGGGCTCAGGTTAATGACGACGCGATCGACCGGGCGCGAGTAGCCGCTGTTCACGAGAGCTCGTTCGATGCGGTAAACACTCTCCTTGACGGCGGCCTCCGCGAGACCGACCAGAGTTGTCTTCGGAACGGCCGCCGGAGAAATGTCGACTTCCACCTCGACAGGCTTCGCGTCGATCCCAAGCAGAGAGAATGTCGACAGCGTGGCAAGCATGAGGAGGACCGATCGAGGATACGGGCTCTTGTGTCTGGCCGTATTCTGTGGCGGGGACGGTGGAATTCCCAGCGAAGCAACACTGGAACGGCACCCAGCATGCGCGGACGATCTGGGAGTTGCCGGAACTCACAACAGGACTACAAACCGCTTGGCGGTCTTGCTCCGGAGAGCCGAGCAACAATTGCGGCAGCGTGAAGCCTCACTTCCTGTCAATTGCGTGCGGCATGTCACAGTCTGGCCGCAATTCACGAGACCTTTGAACCGGTCGATTCCCGTTGTCAGGCGGGTCGATTACTTTGAGGGGCTGCCTGCCTCAAAGAGCCCGCGATGAATCTGCCTCGACCCGTTTACATTGCCATACGGATTGTGATTCCGTTGCTGATCCTCGGCGGAGGTGTTCTCGGCTTTCGCTATCTCGCTGGTCTCAGCAAGCCCCCCGAACGATCGCGTCTGGAGGCCGATCTCCCGCTCGTCCGCACGGCTCCGGCAAAGGCTCATTCCGGCCCGATGACAATCCAGCTCGACGGCACCGTTGTGCCGCATCGGGAAATCGGGCTCTCGGCGGAAGTGGCCGGGCGAGTCGTGCAGAAATCGGGAGACAAAAGCGAAGAAGTTCGTGCGGGCCGCTTTGTGAAGAAGGGCCAGGTTCTGATCCGAATCGATCCGCAGGACTACGACCTGGAGGTCACTCGCCAGGACAAGCTGCACTCGCAGGCCGAAGCCAGCATCAAAGAAACCGACGCCGAAATCGCGAACAGCCAGCAACAGATCATGCTGCTGACCGAAGATCAGGAGCGAGCAATTTCGGATCTTGAGAAAATCAAAACGCTGCGAGGTATGGGAGCCGCAACGGAGAATGATCAGGACGACGCCGAGCAGGCTTTGCGAGGCGCGAAGTCGACGTTGACTCGCGAAGAGAACAACCTCACCTTGCTCCAGGCAAAGCTCACTCGACTGAAGTCAGCTCGCGACCTGGCCGAAACCGAGAAAGCCAAAGCAGAGTTGGACCGGACGCGATGCACGATTACTTCGCCGTGCGACGGCATCGTCGTCGAGGATCACGTCGAGTTGGACTCATTCGTCCAGCGTGGGGCCATGCTCCTGAAAGTCCAGGACACGTCCGCGGCCGAGGTGCGGACCAGTCTTCGAGTCGACGACATTTACTGGCTGTGGCAGCACAAGCCAGGCGAGGGACTGCCGGAAACTCCACGCAGCGAATGGGAAATCCCCGACGTTCCCGTTCACGTCAAGTTTGAAATGAACGACGCGACGTTTCGTTGGGAGGGCCGCCTTTCGCGTCACGAGGGACCTGGCCTCGACGAACGAACCCGCACCGTGCCTTGCCGGGTCATCGTCAGTAATCCGACGGCCGCATCCCTCGAGACGGTGACAGAGACGCCGACAGTCCGCCCGCCTGCGCTGTTTCGCGGGATGTTCGTGACCGTCGAACTGCGAACGAGCCCGCAGGAAGAACTCATCGACATTCCCGAGAAAGCCATCCGTCCTGGCGGAGTCGTCTGGATCGTCAAAGACGGCACGCTGAAACGGATCGACGTTCGAGTCGCGCGGGTCTTCGATGGACGGGCTTTGATCCACGCTGCCGGATCGGGAATCAGCGAAGGCGAGGAGATCGTCGTCTCGCCGCTGTCGACTGAGACCAGCGGAATGCCCGTTCGAACTCAAAGCCACGCCGGGGGCGAGAGTAGCGAAGCGGAAAGACTGTCGCCCTCGCCCGACGGAAAGAAGTCAAAGCGGACTCGCGAGACATCTCCGGCAGGAGCTTCGGAATGAAGTCGCTTGTCGAGTGGGCCGTGCGGAATGCTCCCGGCATGAACACGCTGATGGTCGCACTGTTGATCATCGGATCGGCGTCGCTGTACTTCATGCGGCGCGAGCAGTTTCCGGAATTTGAACTGGAAATGATCCTCGTTCAGGTGCCCTATCCGGGGGCGAGCCCCGAAGAAGTGGAAGAGGGAATCTGCCTGAAGGTTGAAGAGGCCGTCCGTGGGCTGGACGGGATCAAGAAGCAGACTTCGATCGCCGCCGAGGGTATGGGCAGCCTGGCTCTCGAAATCGAAACCGGCGTGTCCGATTTACAGAAGGTGCTCAACGAAATCCGATCGGAAATCGACCGCATCCCCAGCTTCCCGGAACTTGCCGAAGATCCGGAAGTCAAGCAGGTCACGATGCGGCGGCCAGCGATCCGCGTCGCTGTGATCGGCCCGGAATCCGACGATCCGGAATCGGAACTGAAACTGCGGAAAGTCACCGAGCAGGTGCGCGACGCGCTGCTGATGCTGCCGAGCATTACGCAGACGAATCTCATCGGCACACGCGACTACCAGATCGATGTCGAGATCCCCGAAGCGCGACTCCGCGAGCACGGCCTGACGCTTCGGCAGGTGGCTCAGATTCTGAGACGCGAGAATCTCGAGATGCCCGGCGGACTTCTCAAGTCTGAGGCCGAGCACATTCTACTGCGGGGTCGCCACAAGCGAGTCACCGGAGAGGAGATCGCCAGGATCCCGCTTGTTACTCGCCCGGACGGAGTTGTCCTCACTGTCGGTGACCTCGGAGTTGTCGTCGACGAGTTTGCAGACACCGTCGCCATCAGCCGAATTGATCATAAGCCCGGCATGGCCGTCTCCGTCGACAAGACGGACTCAGAGGACCTGCTGACGATCGTTCGCGAAGTCCACGATTTCGTTGAGACGTACGAGATGCCGCTAGGTTACTCGCTTCGCACCTGGCGGGACGCCGCGGTCGCGGTGGAAGACCGCATGAACCTGCTGTCGCGAAACGGGCTGCAGGGGCTCGCACTGGTGTTTCTGATGCTGGCCGTGTTTCTGGAGATCCGCCTGGCGTTCTGGGTGGCGATGGGGATTCCGATTTCGATCCTCGGAGCCTGCGGCATCCTGCTCTACTTCGACCAGACGCTGAACATGCTGTCGATGTTTGCGTTTCTAATGGCACTCGGAATCGTCGTCGACGATGCGATTGTCGTCGGCGAAAATATTTACGCTCATCGCCAGAAGGGAAAACCTTTTCTGCAGTCGGCGGTGGACGGAACGCTTGAGGTGTTCCCGTCGGTGTTCGCCTCAGTCATGACGTCGATCATCGCGTTCGCCCCGCTGCTTTTTGTGAGCGGCATTATGGGCAAGTTCATCGCCGTACTTCCGGTAACCGTGATCGCGATGCTGGCCATCTCGCTGTTTGAGAGTGTCTTCATTCTGCCTGCGCACCTAGCTCACGAGGACAGCCTGTTCTTCCGCGTGACCGGGTTTCTGCTGTATCCGCTCACGCCGCTGATCCGGCTGTTCGGTTTCATCAATGCCCAATCGGCTCGCGGGCTGGACTGGTTTATTGAACGCGTTTATCTGCCAGTGCTGAGGTTCGCGCTCCACTTTCCCACGGTCATCGCCAGCATCGCTCTCGCTGTGTTGCTGCTTTCCGTCGGCTTCGTGCAGTCCGGAATGCTGCCATTCGTCATATTCCCCAAACTCGACAGCAACAACATCCAAGCAAAGATCACGTTTCAGGATGGCACTCCGTCGTCGATCACGAATGCCGCCACCGAGCGGCTTGAGCAACGCCTCAAAGAAGTCGTCTCACGACACACAGATCACGAAGGAAACCCGGTCGGCAAAACCTTCCACCGGACCGTCGGAGCGATAACGAACGACGGTGATCCTTCCGCTACTTCTCAGCCCGCCGGCGGCAGTCACATCGGACAGGTGGCTGTAGAGCTCGTCGACACCGGCGAGCGGGATGTCCGCAGCAATGCGCTGCTCGCTGCCTGGAGGAAGGCTTCCAAGCAGGACAGAGAGTTTTTCGCCGGAGCCGAGAGTCTAATCTTCGAGAGTCCTCGCGGCGGACCGGGCGGCAAGGCTGTTGAGTTCAAGCTTCTTTCTGATCGCGAGCACGTGGCGGAACTGGAAGCGGCCGTTGAGGAGACGAAAGAGCGACTCGCCGAGTATCCTGGCATCTACGACGTCTCTGACGATTCGACTCCGGGCAAATTCGAATTCCGTATCCGCATTCGCGAAAAAGCAATCGCGATGGGTATCACGCTGGCCGAACTCTCCGAAACCGTTCGGGCGTCCTACTATGGCGATGAGGTAATGCGGCTGCAGCGAGGTCGGCATGAGGTCAAGCTGATGGTCCGCTACCCGGATGAAGAACGGAAGACTCTCGCCAGCTTCGACGAAATCCGGGTTCGCACCGACGACGGCAAAGAGTACCCGATCACCGAGCTGGCGGACGTCACCGTGCGCCGCGGCGATTCGGAAATTAACCGAGTCGACCAGATGCGCTCGATCACGATTACGTCGGACCTCAACGAAGCCGTCGCTGGAGCGAATGCTCGGAAAACGGTGCAGGACCTACGGGAAAACTTCATGCCGACACTTTTTGAGAAATACCCGAACGTGCGTGTCCGCTGGGAAGGCCAGGCGGAACAGACTCGCGAATCAGTCGGCAGCATGATTCGCGGCCTGGTGATTGCTCTACTGGCGATGTACGTGCTGCTGACGATGCAGTTCTCCTCGTACCTGCAGCCGCTTCTCATCATGATGATCATCCCGTTCGGAGCCATCGGGGCGATCATGGGTCACGCTCTGCTTGGGCTCCCAATTACGATGTTCAGCCTTTTTGGCCTCGTCGCACTGACAGGGGTCGTCGTGAACGACTCGATCGTCCTCATCGACTTCATTAACGATCGAGTGAAAAGCGGGATGAAAGTCGGCGACGCTCTGATCGATGCCGGTCGTCGTCGATTTCGACCAGTATTGCTGACAAGTGTGACCACCGTCGCCGGCCTCACGCCCATCCTGTTGGAGACGTCAATGCAGGCGCAGTTCCTGATCCCGATGGCGACCAGCCTTTGCTTCGGGATCATAATGTCGACGCTTCTGGTGCTCGTTCTTGTGCCCAGCTTTTACGAGGTTCTCGCCGTTCTTACGGGACCGACCCGCCAGAACCGAAACGAGTCGGCGGATTCCTCAACGCCAATCGCAACGGCAGATGCCCCCGCAACGACGTAGCCGCTTTTTCCCATTCCACATTCGCCCGCACGCTTCCGGCAAATACCTGTAGCAGCTGTGACTGCTTGAGATCGTCATTGTGCCTCGTGTAGTGAACGGGAATTGCCACCACAGTGTTATAACTCTATCCCGAGTTCCGTGTCTGAACAGGGCTCAAACCGTCGGTTGATTTTGCAGTTCTGCCGACTATATTTTACCTCGGTCGCACGATCCGGAGAGGTGGCAGAGTGGCCGAATGCGCATCATTGCTAATGATGTGACCGGGTCAAACTGGTCCGCGGGTTCGAATCCCGCCCTCTCCGCATTTTGAATGCCGCATTAGCTCTCATGACCTCGCAGGGATCCCCATAACTCCTTGCGAGGTTGCTCTTTATGCAAAGTCGCAAAACAGCATGCTGGTTTTTGCGCCGCATTTCTTTTCAACTGCACCGCTTGATTTCTGAGTGGCCCGACACCTTCCTGATGCTGTGAGGAATTGGCGGAACGTTAACAACTAGTGTCACTGCAGATCTCCGATTACGCCGGAGAGTTCTAACGGAGCCCCGATGGGACAACGGCAATCCAAAGACATACGATTTCGCTGCCGAGCAAGACAAAGTGCTGGTTTCTATCCGAAAGGCAGGAATCTTGAGAATGCGCCAATTTCTACAAATGACAACTGTCGCAGCGTCAGTTCTTCTTCTCTTTCTTGTGTCATGGTTCTGGCAGAGCCAGCTGGAAATTCAGGCCTCTGCGGCCCAAGCAGTCAAGCTGGTGGGAGACGGCGTTGCTGATGACACCGCCGCCCTGGAAATGCTGTTTCACTCTTCAACCGGAAACGTTGAGCTGCCTGAGGGCCACTACCGAATCTCGCGAACGATTGAGATTCCGCTGGCCGAGCACGGCCCGCTTTCGATCTCGGGAAATGGTTCGGTGAGGATCGTTATGGCCGGCGCAGGCCCGGCGTTGCGGATCGTGGGCACTCACGGCGGCACAGCATCGCCCAAGACGATTCGGCCTGACATCTGGAAAACCGAGCGAACTCCCTGCATCGACGGACTCGAGATCGAAGGAGCTCACCCTGAGGCGGACGGCATCGAGCTGATCAGAACGATGCAGCCGACGCTGACTCGTATCGCCGTTCGCTCGGCTCGACACGGGCTCGTTTTGACAAAGCGAAATCGAAATGTCGTAATCGACAACTGCCATCTGTATGACAACTCCGGAGTCGGGGTCCTCTTCGACAAACTCAACCTTCATCAGGTCAATATCACCAACTGCCACATCAGCTATAACGACCAAGGCGGCATCGTCATTCGCGAAAGCGAAATCCGGAATCTTCAGATCGGCAGCTGTGACATCGAAGGAAACATGGCCGCCGATCAGAAACCGACGGCAAACATCCTGATCGACACCCGAGTCGGTTCGGTTCGTGAGATTGCCATTATCGGCTGCACTCTGCAGCACAACCACATCTCACCGGACTCTGCCAACATCCGCTGCATCGGCCGGAGCCGCGAAGAACCTCAGAAGATCGGTCACATGACAATCGGTGATAATGTGATGAGCGATGTGAACGTCAATGTTCATCTGCAGAACGTGCGAGGCGTCACGATGACCGGTAACACGTTCTGGAAAGGTTTTGAGCACAACCTGCTGGTCGAAGGCTCGTCGAATGTCGTCGTCGGCCCCAACCTGTTTGACCGGAATCCTGACTACCGACCCGCCGACAGCAACAACGGGATTCTTTTCCGCGATTGCCAGGACTGCTCACTGACCGGGCTGCACATCAACAACGCGCTGAGCAAACCGGCGGCTCTCGTGCTGAAAGACTGCTCCTGGTGCCAAGTCTCCGACTGCTCGGTTCTCGACTGTCGCGAGGGAGGCATCCTGCTCCTCAACTGTGTCGAGTGCAACGCGCCAGACAATCTGATCCGGCGAGAGGGCAGGCGCGAGCACGTTGCGGTTCTCGTTGAGTAGCATTCAGGCAACTCAGAAGAGCTGCCCCTGGCCGAGATTTTCCGGCGGGTCGATGTCCAAGTGCGTAAGGCCAGCAGACGTGATAACCCGGCCACGGGGAGTTCGCTGGATCAGCCCCAGCCGCAGGAGAAACGGCTCGACTTCGTCCTCAAGCGTATCAACGGGAATGTTGAGACTGTGGCCGATCGCCTGAACTCCGGCCGGTCCGCCTGCGAAGATTTTGACGAGTGTCGTCAGGTACTTTCGATCCTGCTCTTCCAGCCCAAGCTGGTCGACTTCCTGCATCGCCAATGCGTCCTGGGCGACCTGCTTCGTGATTCGTCCCTTCGCTTTGACCATGGCGTAGTCGCGGACCCAGCTGAGCAGGTTATTCGCAATTCGCGGTGTACTGCGGCTGCGGACTGCCAGTTCGGTAGCCGCATCCTCTTCGATTTCCACTCGCAGCTTCGCGGCGTTTCGAGTGATGATCTCTGCCAATTCGCCGGGTTCGTAGAAGTCAACGTGAAGCCGATTGACGAAGCGGTCTCTCAGTGGAGCGGTCAGCATGCCGCTGCGAGTCGTCGCACCAATGATCGTAAACGGATCCACCTGCAAATTGATCGTACGGGCGTTGAGACCATCGCCGAGCGTGATATCGACGCGGAAGTCCTCCATCACCGGATAAATAAATTCTTCAACGGCCGGCGACATACGGTGAATCTCGTCGATGAACAGCACGGCTCCCGGGCCAGCGTTGGTGATGTGAGGCAGCAGATCTTTCGGCGCGGTCAGTAGCGGACCGGACGTCATCAGACACTCGACACCGAGTTCCTTTGGCAACACTGTTGCAAAGGTTGTCTTCCCGAGACCAGGCGGACCGTCGAGCAGCAGATGCCCGAGCGGTTCTTTGCGCAGCCTGGCAGCGTCGAGCATGATCTGAAGTCGGTCGACGACTTTCCGCTGACCGACGATGTCGACTAGTCGCTGAGGTCGAAGCTGCTCGTCATACTCCGAGTTCTTCAGATCGAGGGACGATCGCGACGGCTGGAAATCGTCGTCGTCATCTGACGGGCCTGAAATCACCGATTCGCGAGCCATCGTGCTACCCTCCATCCGTGACTGACCGTTGCTGCTCGCGATTAGTCCTCTGCCGAAAGCTCGGCAATCACCTTATCGGGAATCACAAAGTTCGCCGTCACGTTCTGAACGTCGTCGTTGTCCTCAAGGGCGTCCATCAGCGCCAGCACTTTTCGAGCTCCCTTCGCGTCCAGTTCGACAGTCTGCGTGGCCAATTTTACAACGTCCGACACGTCGGTCTGAACGGAAGCCGACTCAAGAGCTTCGCTCACATCTGAAAAAACGTCCGGGCTGCACGTGACTTCAAAAACGTCGCCTTCATTTTTGACGTCGTCTGCTCCGGCTTCGAGCGCGACCTCGAAGAGAGCCTCTTCATCGATGCTGGAGGACGGGATAGTGAGCAGGCCTTTGCGTTCGAACATCCACGAAACGCACCCAGTCGCCCCCAAGTTTCCGCCGTGTACCTCAAACACCTTTCGCACTTCGCCGGCCGTTCGGTTGCGGTTGTCGGTGAGGATATCGCACAGCATGGCGACTCCGCCTGGCCCGTAACCTTCGTAGGCAACCTCTTCGAAATTCGCTCCACCGGACTCACCGCAGCCGCGTTTGATCGCACGATCAATGTTGTCCTTCGGCATGCTGCTCTTTTTGGCTTTGTGGATCGCATACCGCAAAGCAAGATTGGTTGTCGGATCGCCGCCGCCCCGCTGCGCAGCCACGATGATCAGGCGGCTGATCTTGCCGAACAGTTTGGCACGTTTTTTATCGACCGCGCCTTTTCGGATCGCAACGTTTGCCGAATGAGAATGACCTGCCATCTCGTCGCTTTTCTGTCTTTCGAAATCGTCGGTGGTGAATTTCAGCCGGCCAGCGCAGTGACGGCTTCCTCGCGCGAATCGTAAATGGCCCAAAGCGTATCGAGAGCCGTAATCCTCAGCAGGTCCGCCGCCGTGTCGCTGGCTCCACAAAGACACAGCTCGCCGCCACGACTCTTGACGAGTTTGTGGCACCGCAGCAGCAGCGCGAGGAACACCGATCCGAAATAGCTGACCTCACTGAGATCAAATACGACCATCGGCACTTCCTGCTCACGCATCGGCCCCATCACGATTTCCGCAACCTGCTCAACAAGGTCCCACTTGAGGTCTTCGATATCGCTGGCCGGGGTCACCACGACGGTGTTTCCGTGCCAGTTGAGCTGAAATGACTCGTTGAATTTCGACATTCTGCTTCCCGAGGAGGCAGCCCGGATAGAAACCGAGCCAGATTTTTTTGTGCGAGGACGCAAGATATCAGCTTGCCGACAGGTCGAGAAGTACAGGTCTCGCGAGTGGTCAGACGAAAAAAGCTCCGGCCGCAACCGACCGGAGCTGAATACGCACAAAACAATGCAGGAAAATCAGAACGACACCCGTTGCTGGTCATTGCGGATGATCAGATAAATCAGATTCGATTTATCCAGTTGCTCGGAAATGAACCGCACCGATCCGTCCGTCAACAAGGATATTGAGGCCACCTTTGTGGAATCCGCCTAGCTTCAAACCCGTGGTGTCTTCGTCGCACGGGATGTCCTCGGGTTTCGTCCAGGGGATCTCCCGCTGAGCTTCGGATACGAGAATCGTGGCCGACTCACCGTCCGTCACATCGCGAAAGCGGATCCCTTTCGAACCGTGTTCGCGCCGGAAAACCCCAGATAGCACGTGTGAGTCGGGTCGCCGGCCGAGTTGAGGTTACGGAAAACGTCCGGCATCTGAGCGAGCACCTTCTGGTTGTTCTCGCTGTCCCAGGGTTCGTTGAGGTTGTGCTTGTCGTACAGAGCCTGCTCGTCGAGGAAGGGGAGAATCGCCACCCGCCAGCTGTGAACGGTTTTGCCATTCCGGCCCGAGATTCGTGGGACTAGGGAATCGCCGGTGCGTTGCCTCGTAATTATGAATGGCGATGCCGATCTGCTTGAGGTTGTTTTTGCTCTGACTTCGCCTCGCGAGCCTGCATGACGGCCGGCATCAAAGCTGCCACCAGAGTCTTTCCGACATCCGTGTTTGTTGATGTCGAGACTGTAACCTCGGTGCCGTTCTGCTGGACTTTCAGATTGGTGAGCAAATCGTCCGCCATGCCAATGATTGTCGCCTGCATTTCCGCGCCTTCCTTGTTTCGAAGAGGCACTTTTTCGAGCTGAGTCTTTGCACCATCCAGCATGTTCCGACCGAGCGGAATCAGAGAGTCCACAGTATTCACTAACTTCTCGGCTCCCTTCTCATCACGGCAATTCGCAATCACCTTGTAAGAAAGCTTGCCGGTAAGCGTCATTCCGCCAACGACCGTGACCGGCTCCAGCCAGAAGGGAGCAAACATCTGCATGGGATTGGTTCTTCCCAGCGGCATGTTCAACATTTGCTCGGACACCTCACTTGCGTCGTACGCAAAGAACCCGTCCATCCCGGTGAGCGACTTTGCACTGGCAAGCCAAGCCGGCCCCTGCCCTTCCTGGCTCTGCGAATCGAGCAGCCACTTCAGTTCACTCTCCTTCGCGACTACGACCGTGCGGTCATTCAGTCGGCAGAACGCTCCATGCTTTGTCAGTTGAAGCGTCTGACCATTGTACCTCGAAGATTCAACGGGCTGGCCTCGTGACAGTTCTTTGATCAGGCCTGCGGCATCTGTGCTAGCTCCTTCCTTGAGCGTGAAGATTACGGCACTTTGATTCGGCCGTTGCTTATCCTTCGCCGGCGGCATCACCATCACAACTTGCTGAAAGTCCTGGAATTTCAGTTCCTGCTGTCGATAGATCGTTTCCTGAAGAACAACCACAAACGGCTTCATCCCCTCCTGCTCAAGCACTTTTGCCACCTGCATTCCAAGGACTGCCGATGCATCGGGAAGCACCAGCCTCAGGTCGAGCGTCCCGGGAACCGGCGGTTTTGACATTGCTGAGCCGGGGTTCTCGGAGTCCGCGTCCGAGTCACCGCAACCAAGCAACAGAACGCACGAAAGCAGAATCGCAAAAATTGCGTGTCGGCCAGGGAAAAGACGTTTTTTTTTTATAGCAGGAGGGTTCATGTCAGCTCCGGGGCAAGGGAGCTACAGACTGTTGCGATATTCTGCCGCTCTGAATGTACGTTTTCGAGCGAGAGTGTCACCTCGCCGTTAAAAAGACCGATCGAACAGGCGATCGGGGATTCGGTACAGGCCGTCATTACGAGTTTCAGAATTCCTTCTCTTTCGCATCTCTGCGTCTTTGCGCTGAGGACAGCGCAATTTCGTACGCGAAATAACTTCGCTAAAACTCACCTCACTTGATGAGATTCTGAAAATGGGAAGACGATGAGCAAATCACCCGTAGCCCTGATCACCGGCGGAGCACGCGGAATTGGCCTGGGCATCGCGCGATGCCTGGGCGACGCTGGCTACCGGCTGGCTGTGAATGGAGTCCGCCCCGAAGAGCAGGCCGAGGAATCGCTCACTGAGTTGAGGACCAATTCCCCTGCAGTCGTCTACTGCCAGGGCGACATTTCCTCGGCTGTGGACCGCGAGGCCATCGTCGATCGAATCCGCAGCGAGTTCGGTCGCCTTGACGTCCTCGTTAACAACGCCGGCATCACGTCTCCCGGCCGGAAGGACATCCTCGAAGCCGAAGAGGATAGCTTCGACCGGGTTTTCGGAGTCAACCTGAAAGGCCCGTTCTTTCTGACAAAACTCTGCGCCAGCTGGATGGTGCAGCAGCAGAAATCCGGCACAACACTCTCACCAGCCATCATCAACATCTCATCGATCTCTGCCGAGTTCGTCTCCGTCAACCGGGGTGACTACTGCCTCACGAAGGCCGCCACTGGAATGGCCACCAAACTCTGGGCGACCCGTCTGGCGGAGTTTGGAATCCCGGTCTACGAAGTCCAGCCAGGCGTCATCAAAAGCGACATGACTTCCGGAGTGACCGAAAAATACGACCGCCTGATCGCCGAAGGACTGACGCTGGAACCTCGCTGGGGAAAAGCGCAAGACGTAGGCAAAGCCGTTTCCGCGCTGGTGCGAGGCGATATTCCTTACGCCACAGGCCAGGTGCTGTACGTCGACGGCGGAATGCGGATTCGCCGGTTGTAAGTTGAGACTTCTCACACGAAGTCACGAAAACACAAGGGCAGCAACATGACGCAAGTCCACTCCGTAACTTTGCGTAAGCCTCAAAAGCCTCACTCCACTGACGCCCGCTTCACCATCGTGATCTCATTCGCCGTTTCGTTGAACGACACCTCGTCCATGAACGTGCGGATGAGCATCAGGCCTCGGCCATGGACTTTCTGCAAGTTGGCCGGATCAGTCGGGTCGGGGAGGCCATCGGGGTCGAAGCCGGCTCCCTCGTCGCGGACGACGACGGTAATACGGGAGCGGTCGATCTTTGCGAGCACCTCGACCATACGGCTGGCGTAGGGTTCTTCCTGGCGGCGCTCTTTGCCAAGAGCTGTATACTCCTCACCCCCATCTTCGCGCAGGTCCGAGCTGAGGTCGAGATTGCCATGCTCGATGGCATTGACGAGGGCCTCCTGGATGGCAGTTGAGATTCGCAGGATGTCGGAGTCGTCGCAGAACTGCATCTGCCGCATGTGCGACTGAATCACGCTGATCAGAGGACGCAACGAGCCTAGGTCGTTGCCGATGCGGAAGTTGAGTTCCACGTTTTGCAGGCTATGCAACACGCGCTGCTCGGCATCAAGGTTTGACGCGACCGACAGAACATTTCGGACAGTTTCTTCCAGATCCCGGGTCAGGTTCTTTTTCGGAACGTAACTGGCAGCTCCAGCCTGCAGCGCGGTGACCGCGGTTTCCTCGCTCCCGTGAGCGGTCATCAGAATGACAGGGAGCGTGGGGTGAGTCGATTTCAGTTCCTGAACCAGTTCCAGCCCATCGACCTCGGGCATCATCATGTCGGTGACGACCAGGTCTGGCCTGGACGCGCCGATCTGGTCGAGAGCTTCTCGCCCATTGGCCGCGTAAGTCAATTCGAGGTCAGCTTCACGAAGGCACCCACCGGCCAGCAGACGATCCACGGCTGAGTCATCAACAATGAGAACTGTCGTCATGAGTGGCTCCCGACCGCAGACATTCGGCCGCCGAATCTAGCCCATTTCTTCGCCGCTATCTCGCGCCCGAAGCCATTGTGCGCACGTCAGCGAGGAAAACAAGTACGTCCGCTCCTAGACCACTGACAGCAGCACAGGGGATCCCGGCAAGCGGCATCTATTTCCACGGGCCTCATCTAGGACAGGGCAGAGCAACATTCTCCGGTGGTTCGCCCCACCGAAATGAGACGACCTATTGGTCCCTGCCCACTGGGGCAGCTAAACTACCGATCCGATTTTTCTGACCTGCCCGCGCGGCAGTTATTGACCTGCAGGAGTGACGTATGATTTCCCGGTCATTCGCTGAGCTGATTTCCCGCTTCTTTCTCACCGCATTGCTGCTGACTTCGGTCTTAGCGTTTCAAGTCCAGGCTCAGGAGGAACAGCCGGTCGAGGACACCGGAAAGGCTGAAACTGAAGAGGGAAAGCCAGAGGGCTACCAGCTGCAGCGGCTCGACGAACCCGCACTCCCGACCGATCCGATTGAGCTTCGCACAGAGGAAACTCAGAAGAAACTGGAAGCTCAGTCGTGGTACATGACCGGATGGCTTTTTAAGCAGCGTGAGAAGTACCGCGATGCCATGGCGGCCTTCGAAAAAGCAACGCAGGTCAATCCCCAATTCGTCCAGGCCTACTCGGCACTGATTGAAGTCGCGCTGCATCTTCGAGAGTCGGAGAAAGCGATCGAGTTCGCAATGAAGGCCGTCGAGCAGGACCAGGACAACTTCCAGTTGCTGCGTCAACTCGGTGTCGAGATGGTAAAAGCTCGCCGGCTCGGTGACGCCATCAAGTATCTCGAACAGGCTCGCAAGTCACCGAAGCTGAAGCACGACACGAGTTTTTACGTTCTGATCAATCGGGATCTGGGCATAATCTACAACGGCGTGGGTGAGCCTGAAAAGGCGGGCGAGTGTTACGAAATCGTCCTGGAAGCTCTGCTCGAACCGAACAAATTCGGACTCGACGCCCGCGCCCGCGATGAGCTGAAACGACACGCCAGCACATCTTTTGAGCGGATTGGCGAAGTCCTGCTGACAGCGAACAAGCCCGAGCTGGCTCTAAGATCGCTCGAAAAAGCTGTCAAGGAACGCGGCGGCAAACCAGGAGTCGTGAACTTCACGCTGGCTCAGCTTTACAACAGGAAGGAAGACTATTCCAAATCGCTGGAGCAGCTGGAGCTGTTCTTCAAGTCGGGTCAG
>JACLAC010026694.1_pt1 | contig 22893 bp, 20 predicted proteins | sample 8027881 | NCBI WGS metagenome assembly JACLAC01 (sample SAMN15725517, study PRJNA655200) | protist metagenome | isolation source: fluorescence activated cell sorting (FACS) single amplified genomes of... | place: Spain: Blaines Bay Microbial Observatory, Mediterranean Sea | collected 2016-01-19 | reverse complement strand
GCTTGTAACCTTACCCCAGAGTTCACCATTTATAAAATTTGCTATTCTTCCAAAAAATAAACCTATTGGAACTACAGCGCAAATTACATCTCCTAGTTCTAAGAAGGGCTTATTTTTTTTCCAGGAATAAGCTGCAATTGCAATTATAACTCCAGAGGCACCTCCATGAAAAGACATGCCACCTTCCCATAATGTAAAAATTGAAATTGGATTACTTAAGTAAAAGTTGAAATTATAGAATAAAATATATCCAAACCTAGCTCCAAGTATTATTCCAAAAACTATCCAAAGGAAAATTTCATCAATATCTTCTTTTGTTATATTTAAATCACAAGAATTTTTTTGGTAGCTTACTATTTTTTTTGCATAAAAGAGCCCTAATATCATACCCATCATGTAAGCAATGCCATACCAATATATATTTATCGGGCCTATTGAAATTGCTATTGGATCAATATTTAAAATAAGGTTTTTCATCTATAGGAATTTATACATACATTTATATTTAATTTAAAATTTTTTTGTTATTTTATCTATTATGTTTATTCAATTTGTAGTATGTTGATCTAAATAAGACACTAGATGTGGTAATTTATGACTTTAGCAAAAAATATAGAATTATTAGAAGACCCTCTTGATACAGTTGAGATGGTTGCTAGCATAAGAGATTGGACATATGAAAGATCTGATAATGAAGTTTCAATTATTGCAAAAGGTCAGTGGTCTGATTATCAGATATCAGTGACTTGGATTGATGATTTTGAGGGTATTAATATTGTTTGCGGTTTTGATTTAAAATTTCAAGAAAGGCATAAGAATAATATTCTTCAATTAGTTTCCTCTATAAACAATCAAATGTGGCTTGGTCATTTTGATATTTGGATTGATGAAGGTATTGTTCTTTATAGAAATACATCTCTTTTTAATAGAAATAAAATTTCACAGAATCAATTTGATGAAGTTATGGTACAAGTAGTTGCATCTTGTGACCAATTTTTTCCAGCATTTCAATATGTTTTATGGGCAAATAAGAGTTCATCTGAAGCTCTTGAGGCAGTTTTATTTAATACAAAGGGTGAAGCGTAATAAATAAAAACCAATGAAAGCTCTTCAAAAATTATTAGTTTTAGGCTCCGGAAAGATGGGGGGTAGTCTATTAAAGGGTTTAATATTAAATAAGGAGTTGAATTTTGATATATCCGTTGTTGAACCGAACTTAATTAAAGATAATTATAATTTAATATCAGCTAATAAAATAAAATACTATCAATCCATTAACGATTTAAAAGAAACGGATTTTGATACTATACTATTTGCGGTTAAGCCACAGGTTATTAGTGAGGTTTGCTCTGGAGTTTTAGAAAATTTAGATCAAAAAAAAACCTTTTCAATAATTTCAATTTTAGCTGGTACTAAGGTTGAGACTTTTGAAAGTTATTTCGGTCTCTCACCAATAATAAGGGCAATGCCTAATCTGGCTGTTTCTCAAGGTAGCGGTGTTACTGCTCTTTATAGGAATAATAGTGTTAATAAAGCCTTAAAAGAAATAACAGATAAAATTTTTTCAGGTGTAGGAGAGGTTATTTGGGTTGATAATGAAGATATGATGGATGTAGTCACTTCTACATCAGGATCAGGACCTGCCTATTATTTTTTTCTAACAGAATGTTTATCCTTAATAGCTGAAGAGATGGGTTTAAGTAAAGAAAATGCTGATAAATTATCAAGACAAGTTGCTATTGGATCTTCTGATATCATGAAATCTTCAAATGATAGTCTTTCTAGCTTAAGAGAAAAAGTAACGTCAAAAGGAGGTACTACTGAAGCAGCCCTTGAGGTATTAATGAGTCCTGATAAAGAATTTTATAATATATTTAAAAAAGCTATACGAGAGGCCTATAAGAGGAGTAAGGATTTAAGTAATTAGAATGTCTCTAGGAGGTAAAGTTATTATCACTTTTAGTCCGCCTAAGTTACTTTTTGATAGTTTGATACTCCCTCCTATACTATTTATTATCTCTTGAGATATTGATAGGCCTAGGCCTGATCCAGCAATATTTTGATTTCGTGATGAATCAAGCCTTTGAAAAGGTTTTAGGGCTTTTTCATAATCTTTTTGAGCTATGCCAGGTCCATTATCCTCAATAATAATTTTTATATCCTTTTTATCTTTATCTAAAGTAATTAATATTTTATTTGCAAAAGCTTTAGCGTTATTGATTAAATTTATAATACATCGCTTAAGGGCTATATGTTTACAATCATAAACCAAATTTTTAGATTGAGATGATTTAAAAGTTATTGACTTCAATTCTTCTTGGCCTGTATTTATAATATTTTTTATTAATAAATTAATATCAACTTCAGTATTTTCTTCACTAGAAACAGTTTGAGAAAAATCTAAATATGTTTCCAGCATATATTGCATTTCATTTACATCTTTCAATAAATCTTCGCTCCCTTTTTGACCTTCATACATTTCTAATTGGAGTTTAATTCTCGTGAGAGGTGTTCTCAGATCATGACTTACTCCAGCCAACATAAGGGTTCTTTGCTCAAGGAACTTTTCAATTCTCTCTTGCATTTTAATATATGCATCCGCAGCTTTTCTGACTTCTGTAGCCCCTGTAGGCTTAAAGTTTTCTATCTTTTTTCCTATACCAAATGACTCTGCTGCCTTTGCTAATTTTTCTATTGGTTTAATTTGTTGGCGTAAAAATAGTATTGCAATTGATAAAATTAAAATTGATGAAATTACCATCCAAACTAAAAAAATATGACTATTGGTTGCATAAACATTTCTTCTTGGGATTATAAATTCAAGTACACCAGCCGTTGCCTCGACATTGATAACAACTTTTTTTTCATTAGAAAGATCGTTGATTGAAAATTCTCTATTGAGTTTTTGTTGTAATTCCTGGCTTAAGGTTTTTTCTAGTAAATTTTTAGGAGATATTTTTTTTTTATCAATTTTTTGAAAAGGTAAGAGTCTAAGTTCTATATCATAAAATTCTTTTGCATTGGATGATATGATTTTTATATCAGTGCTTTCTATCATATCGATCATCATACCTATCTCAGATACAACTGCGGATGAGAGTTTTTTTGTTACAAGTTCCCAATGTCTCTCTAGAAAAACGAAGGTTAAAATTGCTTGTAGAATAACTATAGGTGTAATTATTATTATTAGTGACCTTGTATACAGACCATTAGGAAAAATTTTTTTTAAAGCTCTAAGTATTGGTAAATCTATTTTCATTATTAATTTGGCCTTAGAATATAACCTTTTCCTCTTACCGTCTGGAGCCATATAGGCATAGTTGGATCATCTTCAATCTTTTTTCTTAGTCTATTAATGCCGACGTCCACAGCTCTACCTGGCTCATCTAAACCAGCTAGATCTTCTCTACTAATGGGTTGACCTGGACTTTCTGCCAATAAAATCAATAAATTTAATTCTTTTTCTGTCAGATATACTCTTTTACCAGATTTAGAGAAATCTCTAGTCTCTATATTTAAAACATATTCTCCAAACGATACCAAGGGATTAAGAATTTTATTATCTTTTGAACGTTTTAATATTGAGTTTATTCTTAAAACAAGTTCCTTTGGGCTAAATGGTTTCGTAATGTAGTCATCGGCTCCAGTTTCCAGACCTTCTATTTTTGAGTCTATTTCAGACTTTGCTGTTAATAAAATAATAGGAGTTTGAGAGCTTTGCCTTATCTCAGTTGTAAACTTTAAGCCATCGTCACCTGGCATCATTACATCTAAAATAATTAGATCATATTTAACATACTTCATCTTTATACGAGCATTTTCAGCAGAGTCCGCAGTTGATATTATAAAACCTTCGTTAATTAAATATTCTTGCAATAGGTCTCTAATTCTTTGATCATCATCAATGACAAGAAGGTTTTTTATATTTGAAATATTTTTTTCTTTATTATTCATAACTTATTAATAGTATATTATTTTTATTATGTAACATATTTAAGTTTTAAATTTTTGAATTAATCAATTTTATTGACTACTTTTAATCTCAATGCTACCGCTCGTTGCTATTATAATTTAGTTTTTATTTGGGAGAGTGTTCCTTTGTCTACATCTATGGAAAATCGAGAAGGATTGATTTGGTTTGATGGAGAATTTGTTGATTGGAAAGATGCAAATATTCACATACTTAACCACGGCTTGCATTATGCAAGCTCAGTTTTTGAAGGTGAGAGATCATATTCCGGAAAGATATTTAAAGTAAGGGAGCATACAGAAAGATTATTTGAATCCGCCAAAGCTCTTGATCTAAAAATTCCTTACTCAATAGAGGAAATTATAGATGCTTCTTATAAAGCAATTAAATTAAACAATTTAACAGATGCTTATTTAAGACCAATTGTTTGGCGAGGCTCTGAAATGGGAGTTTCAGCACCAAATGCAAAAGTTCATTGTGCAATTGCTGTTTGGGAGTGGCCTAGCTACTTTACTCCAGAAGAAATATTAAAAGGAATTAAAGTTACACTTTCAGAATGGAAAAGACCATCTCCTGAAACAATCCCATGTAAGGCAAAGGCTGCGGGTCTATATATGATCTGTACTCTTGCAAAACAAAAAGCTGAGTTAAAAGGATTTTCTGATGCGTTAATGCTTGATTATAGAGACCAAATCGCTGAGACAACTGGAGCAAATATCTTTTTTATAAAGGGTAATGAGATTCATACTCCTATTCCTGATTGCTTTCTTGATGGAATTACAAGAAGAACTGTTATCGAGATTGCAAAAGGACTCGGAATGAAGATTGTCGAAAGAGTACTTTTTCTCGATGATTTAAAAGAATTTGAACAATGTTTCATAACAGGTACTGCAGCAGAAGTAACCCCAGTTTCAGAAATAGATGATATTAAGTTTTTTGTAGGTGATGAAATAATGAAAATTTCATCAGCTTATAGCGAGCTTGTTAATAATTGGTCCGGTGATTAATCTTTTTGATTTACCCAATAAGATCTTTTTTCGGTAGTCTCTTTTTTCCAAAATGGGGCGTTAGTTTTTAAAAAATCAATAATATATTCGTTGGCCTTAAAAGCCTCTTTTCTGTGAGGTGATGAGGTAATAATTAATACAATTGGATCATTTACTTTTAATTTTCCATATCTGTGAATAATTGTACATTGCGATAAACCCCAATTTTTGCATGCATATTGAGCGGTTTTATTTAGGACTTTCTCTGCCATTTTAGGAAAGTGTTCTATTTCTAGTGTTTTTAAATTTTCAGATTTAAGATCTCTTACAGAACCAATAAAACTTACAGTTGCCCCATTTGCTTTCGATCCCGATATTTCTTTCATCTCATCGACTATATCAAATATTTCTGACTGTATTTTTATTTTAATCATTATCCACCTGTCACCGGAGGAAAAATTGCTATTTCTTTTGAGTTTGTAATTATAAAGTCCATTTTTACAAACTCCTCATCAACTGCGATGAAAAATTTTTTATCTTTAAATGCAATTTTATAACCATCGTCAAGGTTCATAAGATAATCTATCAAATCGCCTATCGTTATAATATCTAATGGAAGAGAAACTGTTTCTTCACTCTTCTTTAGGATCTCTCTAATTTTTGCAAAATACAATAATTTCATTTTTTTCTAGTGTTTAAATGATCATAAGAAGTTCTTAGGTAATTAATTCCTGTATATAATGAGATTAAGGAAGTTATCCAAATTGATAATGTACAAGTAAATTCGATGAAAATATTAATAATATCGGTATACATATAAAAGTTATTAATTATTTGGCTTCCTAGGAAAACTAATATTGTAATAAATTGCATTGCTGTTTTCCACTTTGCAAGCTTTGTAACCTTAACAACAAGCGATTTGTTTCCAAGAAATTCTCTTAATCCTGAGATAAAAATTTCTCTATAAATAATTATAAATGCTGCAATGGCATTGAAACCTTCAATCACGTTATTTGACATAAGAATAATAAAAGTTGAGATAACCAGAATTTTATCTGCTATAGGATCAAGCATTCTTCCAAGATCGCTAATTTGCCCTTTTTTTCTTGCTAGCCAACCGTCAAAATAATCTGTTATTCCAGCTAAAGAGAAAAGAATAAAGCTAATGAAATAAGCTATTTTACTATCAAAAAAAATTAATATTAAAGCAATTAATGATGCAAAGATTATCCGTAATACTGTTAATAAATTTGGCATTTTTTATATCTCACTTTTAAATTTAATTAAAATTACTAATGAAACCATTGAAAAATAGAATTAGCTGTATTTTGAGATATACCATCAACAGCCATTAATTCATCAACCTTAGCTTGACCAACTGAGCGTGCTGAACCAAAAAAATTTAGCAAAGCTTTTTTTCTTTTTAATCCTATTCCGGGTATTTCATCAAGAGGATTTTTTTTAATTGTCTTACTTCTTTTTGCTCTGTGTGTTCCTATAGCAAATCGATGCGCTTCATCCCTCAATCTTTGTAAATAATATAATGTAGGATCATTTGGCTTTAGTAAGTAAGGGTCTTTTCTAGAAGTATATAACTTTTCTTTCCCTGCATTTCTTTTTTCACCTTTTGCAATTGAAATAATAGTAACATCATTGATGCCAAGTTCCTTTAAAGCTTTTTCTGTTGAGCTAAACTGTCCTTTTCCTCCATCTATAAGGATAATATTTGGGTATTTAGATTCATCAGAGTCTTTATTTTTCAATAATCTTCCAAATCTTCTCTTTATTACTTCATTCATCATACCAAAATCATCATCAGTATTTGACTCTTTTATGTTAAATTTTCTGTACTCACTTTTTATTAACCCTTCTTCATTAGCTACAATCATTGCTCCAACAGCGAATGAGCCTTGTATATGGCTATTATCGTAGACCTCTATTCGTTTAGGGATTTTTTCTAAGTTAAGAGTTTCTTTTAAGTTCAATAGATTTCTCTCATTGCTTAAAAGGTTTATTTGATGACGTTTAAGGGCGTGTTCAGCATTATCTAATGCATGTAAAATAATTTTCCTTCTTTCACCTTTTGATGGTTTTGATATTGTGATTTTACTTTTTTCTTTTTTTGAGAAGGCTTTTGATAATAGAGAGTTAGACTTGATTTCATGACTCACTAAAATCAATTTTGGTATTGGCTTGTTTTGATAAAATTGTGGTATGAAAGTATCCAAAATTTCATTTTCTGAAAAATCTTCAGTATTTCCAGGAAAATAAGATTTATTTCCTAGATTTCTCCAGGACCTGAAAAAAAATACTTGAACGCAGGCTTTATTATTAATTTTATTAACTGCAAAAACATCTGAGTCTTCAAGAAATTGAGGGTTTATTTCATCAGATTGATTTATATCTGCTAGAGCACTTATTCTATCCCTGAATTGCGCTGCAATTTCGTATTCTTTATTTCTAGATGCGTTTTGCATTTTTTCTGAAAGTTTATTCTGTATTTTATTTGATTTACCAACAAAAAACTTTTTTGCATCATCAACTAGCAGTCTGTAATCTTTTTCAGAAATTTCATTAGTACAAGGTCCAGAGCATTTTTTTATTTGAAATAGTAGACAGGGGCGCTGACGATTTTGATAATAACTATCGGTGCATGTTCTTAAAAGAAATGCTTTTTGTATTATATTAATTGTTTTTTTTACTGAACCCTCCATTGCGAAGGGTCCAAAATACTCTCCAGGTTTATTTCTAGAACCTCTATATTTTGATAATCTTGACGGAAGTTTTCCTTTGCTCAAATGGATATATGGAAAAGTTTTGTCGTCTCTAAGCATAATATTGTATCTTGGTTTATGACTTTTGATTAAATTTAATTCAAGAAGTAGGGCATCTGTTTCATTTTCTGTAATTATTATTTCAACATCTTTTATAAGACTAACCATTTTAGTTATTCGATTATTATTACCTGTGGGTCTTACATAGCTTTGTAATCTTTTTTTAATATTTTTTGCTTTTCCAACATATAAGACATTTTTTTTCTCATCAATCATTCTATATACACCAGGTTTTTCTGGCATATTTTTTACTTTTTTGCTTAAGATTTCTCTGCCTGGTATTTTTTTTATGTCTAAAGATTTATTTATCATTTTATTAACTGTATTTTATACTATTATATAATGCCAATAAACACCCTGTGGATAACTTTGTTGAAAACTAGCTAAGTTTTATTTTTATTAAATAAGTGCCATTTATTTTAAATTTTTATTATATTATTATTATAACTTATTGATAATAAACAATAAACTAATGTTTTTAAGGTTTTTTTTTATAATTTTTTACTTTAATGTATTTTTCATTTTTGATGAAATATGCTTGTGCACAAGTTGATAAATTTATAATTATAAATAATTAACTTATTGTTTAATAATGATACTTACTAGTATATAATTATTATTAATTGGTTAATCTTTGAAATTCCTATCTTCAGGTTTAATCCAGTCCAAATGCTCTCCTCCATCTAATGTAATCATTTGTCCAGTAAAGGATGATGTATTAAGAATAAACTCTATTGCGTGAGATATATCCTCAGGTGAAGAGCCATTACCAAGAGGAACAGATTCGCTTTGGTTTTTAAAATCATTATTTGTTTGTCTCGCACCTTTAAGAGTTGGACCTGGGCCAATGGCGCAAACCCTTATTTTCGGGCTCAATGCTTGAGCTAATACCTTTGTTAGCCAAAATAAAGAATTTTTTGATGAAGAGTATGAAATAAAGTCTGGTCTAGGCGAGTAAACCCTTTGGTCTATTATATTAATGATTACACCGGGCTCTTCTTTCGGTAAAAGTTTTGCAAATGACTGCGATAATAATAATGGTGCCTTTGTATTAATATTGTTATGAATGTCCCAAGAATTAATTGTTAAATTTTCAACTGAATCATTTTCAAAAATCGATGCATTGTTGACCAAAAGAGTTAACTTTCCAAATTTCTTTTTAGATTTTAATATTAATTCCTCTATTGCTTTTGCGCTATTTAAATTGGCTTTAATAATTGAAGCTGCTCCACCACTATTTTTTATTTCTTTTTGGAGATTCAAGGCGTCATTTTTATTTGAATTATAATGAATAATTACCTTCCAGCCAAGAAATGACAGCTTTTTAACTATACTCTTTCCGATTCTTTTTGATCCCCCTGTAACTATCGCCACACCCGGACTCATTGATTTTAAATGTATAGCGTTCATACTCAAATTTCCAAAAATTTCATTTTAAACTTTTCATCATTGGGTTTTCTAATAAAAGCAATGATGTTTCATTAAGTCTATTGATTTCGTCTCTTATTTTAGCAGCTTCTTCAAAGTCCAAGTTTTCAGCACAAGTAAGCATTTTTTTCTCAAGAATTTTCAGGTGCTTTTCTAAATTATTACCAACCATTAGGTCGTTATCTAAATAATCTGGAGCATCAATTTGAACATGATCTTTCTCATAAATACTGCTTAATATATCCTTAATATTCTTTTTAATACTTTCTGGCGTTATATTATGTTTTTTATTATATTCTTTTTGTTTTCTTCTTCTTCGCCTTGTCTCATTGATGGCCCTTTCCATAGACCCTGTTATCTTATCGGCATATAATATAACCCTTCCATCAATATTTCTTGCAGCTCTCCCCATTGTTTGAATTAATGATGTTTCTGATCTCAGAAATCCCTCTTTGTCAGCATCAAGTATTGCTACAAGTGTGCACTCGGGAATATCTAACCCTTCTCTTAGTAAATTGATACCAACTAAAACATCAAAAACACCCGATCTTAAATCTCTTAATATCTCAATTCTCTCAAGAGTATCTATATCTGAGTGAAGATAGCGAACTTTAATATTTTGCTCATTCATATACTCGGTTAAATCCTCAGCCATTTTTTTTGTTAAAACGGTTACTAGAACTCTCTGCCCCTTTTTGACCACAGATTTACACTCATAAATTAAATCATCGACCTGATTAATGGCTGGTTTTATTGTGCATTCTGGATCAATCAATCCAGTTGGTCTTATTACTTGTTCAGAAAATATTCCTCCAGTTTCTTGAAGTTCCCAGGGACCAGGTGTTGCTGATACAAAAATACTTTTTGGTCTCATTAATTCCCATTCTTCAAATTTTAATGGTCTATTGTCTTTGCAGGAAGGTAGACGAAATCCATGTTCTGAAAGTGTTGTTTTTCTGCTAAAATCACCTTTGTACATTCCTCCTAGCTGAGGAATTGTTACATGACTTTCATCTGCAAAAATTATTGAGTCACTTGGTAAATATTCAAATAATGTTGGAGGTGGTTCTCCAGGTTTCCTTCCAGTAAGATAGCGTGAATAATTCTCAATACCTGCACAACTTCCAGTTGCATCCATCATTTCTAGGTCAAAAATAGTCCTTTGCTCTAACCTTTGCATCTCCAATAATTTATTTTCTTTCTCAAGTTGCTTTAAAGTGAAGAGTAATTCTTTTTTAATACCTTGGGCAGCCTGCTGAAGTGTTGGTCTTGGTGTGACATAGTGAGAGTTGGCGTAAATTTTAATTTTATCTAAAGACCTAATTTTTTCTCCAGTCAAAGGGTCAAACTCATTTATATTCTCAACATCTTCGCCCCACAACGATATTTTCCAAGCTCTACCCTCTAAATGTGCAGGCCAAATTTCGATTGTATCGCCTCTTACTCTAAAGGTTCCTCTAATAAAGTTTGTATCATTTCTTTTATACTGAAGGGTTACCAGATCATTTAAAAGATTTTGTCTTTCAATCTTGCTACCTTTTTCAATAATAGAAGTCATTGATGAGTAGGTTTCAACAGAACCTATACCATATATACAAGAAACTGATGATACTATTATGACATCATCTCTCTCCATTAAAGACCTTGTGGCTGAATGTCTTAATCGATCAATATGTTCATTTATACTGGCATCTTTTTCAATATATGTATCTGTTCTTGGAACATAAGCCTCAGGTTGATAATAATCATAGTAGGATACGAAATATTCTACCGCATTTTCTGGAAAGAAATCTTTAAATTCTGAATAAAGTTGAGCTGCTAAAGTTTTATTAGGCGCAAGAATTAATGCTGATTTTTGAGTTTTCTCTATAATTTGCGCCATGGTGAATGTTTTCCCAGAACCAGTAACTCCAAGCAATATTTGAGATCTTTCACCTTTATTTACACCTTCAACTAACTCTCTTATTGCTTGAGGCTGATCACCTGCAGGACTAAAATCTGATACTAGTTTAAATGGTATATTTGGTTCGGTTTTATTATTAGTTTTTGGATATTCTAAAAGTGGTCCAAGTTCATCATTCTGGAAAGATTTGATGTTTTTCATATAAGCTCATCACAAAATTTGATAATACGATCACAAGCAATTTCTAATTTTTCCATAGAGGTTGCATATGAAATTCTAAAATAAGGAGATAGACCAAAAGCTTCACCATGAACAACACTAACCGACTTAGTTTCTAATAAATTCATAGCAAAATCTTTATCGTTATTTATAATTTTACCATTAGGAGTTTTCTTTCCAATAACCCCTTCACAAGAAGGGTATATATAAAAAGCTCCTTTTGGCTTTAGACACTTAAGCCCATTTGCTGAATTTAGCATTTCAAATACTTTATTTCTTCTTTCCTCAAAAGACTCTAACCATTTTTCTAAAAAATTTTGATCACCATTTAGAGCTTCTACTGCGGCCCATTGGCTTATCGATGAAGGGTTTGATGTAGATTGACCTTGAAGTTTTCTCATTGCATCAATTATAACTTTTGGCCCACCACAGTATCCAATTCTCCAACCTGTCATGGAGTATGCTTTTGAAACACCATTCATTGTTATAGTTCTAGAATTTATTTCATCATCAATTTGTCCAATTGTTGTAAATTTATTTGAATTTGATTTGTTGTAGAGGAGGTGTTCATAAATATCATCAGATAGGATATAGATGTTGGGATATTGTTTAAGAACATCAACAAGAGATTTTAATTCATCTTTTGTATAAACTTCACCAGTTGGATTAGATGGTGAGTTTAAAATAATCCATTTAGTATGCTTTGTTATACTTTGTTTAAGTTTATTACCTGTAATTTTAAAATTATCTTCTATATTTGTCTCTATTATAACTGGAGTTCCTCCGGCTAATTTAACGATATCCGGATAACTTACCCAATATGGTGCTGGAATTATAACTTCATCACCAGGGTTTAGAGTTGTTATCATGGCGTTATAGATAATAGGCTTTCCGCCAGGTGCAACAGAGATATTTTCTTTTGAAAAACTTAAGTTATTTTCTCTTTTAAATTTTTTTATTATTGCCTCTTTAAGCTCATCCATTCCATCAACTGCAGTATATTTGGTTTCTCCTCTATGAATGGCATCAATAGCAGCAGCTTTAATATGCTTAGGTGTATCAAAATCTGGTTCACCAGCGGATAAACTAATTACATCTTTTCCTTCATTTTTTAATTCTCTAGCAAGTTGTGTCATAGCAACAGTTGCAGAAGGAGCAATTTTTTCTATATTTTTCGATAACTTTATTGACATATTTTCACCAAACAATTGAAGCAAGATAAACTATGACGATTTAACAAAACAAGCAATATGCTATTCAATCTTTATGATAATTCATGTGCATATTAATATTTTTATGTATAAATCTAATTGGTAGATAAAATGAATGATACTGAAAAATATTATACTTTAAAAACTATTAAAAGAATTTGGAAAAGCTACGCAAGCGGCTCAACCAAATTATTATTAATAGCTCTCTCTTGTAATGCGATAGTTGCATTAACAACACCAGCTCTTCCAGAGCTAATTCGTCGCGTAATTGACGATATTTTCGTTAATGCTGATAGGAGTATGCTTACAGTTCTTCCTCTTGTTGCAATTTCAATAATGTTAATAAGGGCTATCGGAACATATGGTGCCAATGTGGCTATAAATTACATTGGCCAAAGGATTGTAGGTTCTCTTCAGAAGGATTTATATAAATCCATTTTAAATTCTGATTTGGCTTATATTAACTCAATTCATTCAGCTAGATTCATATCTAGCTTTACTGCGGATTCTTCTAAACTAAGGGAGACCATGTCATCAGTAGTTGTTAATCTATCAAGAAATATATTAATGGTGGCTGGGCTTGTTAGCTATCTTTTTTATGTAGATGCAGTGCTTGCTACTATTTTTTTCATTGTTATTCCTCCGGCGGCAATTGGCTTAAAGTTTTTAGGTAAAAGATTAAGAAAGGCTATACGCATGAGTCTTGAAGAAATAGGGACTTTATCTGCTTTAGTTTCAGAAACTTTAAAAGGAATTAGAATTATCAAAGCCTACGGTAAAGAACAAATACATTTAAAAAAGGCTTCAGAGGTTATTGATCAAGTAGTAAACTTTTCAATGAAAGGTGTAAGAGCTCGATCAGCATCTGCACCAATAATGGAAATTGTAACAGGCGTTGCGATTGCTTGCATCATATACTACGCTGGTAATAAATCTTTAGACGGATCAATGACCGTAGGAAGTTTTATGGCTTTTACTACAGCTGCTGGTTTACTTTACGATCCCTTAAAGGCTGTGGCAAATTTACAGGCGATGCTTCAAGAGGGAATTGCTGCCTCACAGAGATTATTCCCAATTTTAGATAATAAGCCTAAAATTCAAGAAAAAGAAAATTTAAAAAAACTAGAAACAGTATTTGGATCAATAAATTTTGAGAATATATCTTTTTCATATTCGGAAAATGGCAAACATGTTCTTAAAAATATTTCTATAAAAATCAAATCAGGACAAACAGTTGCATTAGTTGGTCCATCTGGAGCTGGGAAATCTAGTTTACTAAACCTTGTTCCAAGATTCTACGATGTATCATCGGGAAAAGTGAAGATAGATGATATAGATATTAAAAATTTATCATTAGCGGATGTTAGAAGTGCATCAGCGCTTGTTTCTCAAGATACTTTAATATTTGATCTATCAATTAGAGAAAATATTATTTTTGGAAATGATAATGTTACGGATAAAATTTTTCAAAAAGTTTGTGAAGATTCTTTAGTTGACGAATTTGTGAAGGATCTACCTGATGGTTATGAAACTATAGCAGGGGAGTCTGGTGTTAGGATATCAGGTGGACAAAAACAACGAATTGCGATTGCTAGAGCTATGATCAAGAATGCCCCAATACTTTTGTTGGATGAAGCAACATCATCCCTTGATAGTGAATCAGAAAAGAAAGTTCAGATTGCCCTTGATAAATTAATTAAAAATAGAACTGCATTGGTTATAGCCCACCGCCTTTCAACGGTAAGAAATGTTGATATCATCTACGTTATTGATAAAGGTAAAGTAGTGGAAGAAGGTGATCATGATTCATTAATTAAGAAAGATGGCTTATACTCGTTTTTGTTTAAAACTCAATTTCCGGAGAGTGCTGTTGAAAAAAATTAATTTTATTCAGCCGATGTCTTTTATTTTTTTTGTTTTTTTAAAGTTTGTTCATCTTACAAATAAATGGAAACATCTTAACCAAAATATTCCTGAAGAGTTTTGGGATAAAGGAAAACCATTTATTTGGGTACATTGGCATGGTCAAAGCTTAATGCTTCCAAAATCATGGAACTATAAGAGGCAAGATTTATTTGCTTTAGTGTCAAGACATGGCGATGGAAATTTCATAGCTTCAGTTCTTTCAAATTTTGGAATTAAATTAATTAGAGGCGCGGGTAATCCAAAAAAACTAGGGGTTAAAGAAAAAGGCGGCGCTATGGCCTTGCGAGGAATGCTTAGAGTTTTGAAATCTGGTAATTCAGTCTCTTTAACTGCAGACCAGCCGCCTGGTCCAGGAAAAATATCAGGACTTGGGGTTATAGCTTTAGCAAAAATGTCTGGAGTTCCAATTATTCCTGTTGCAGCTTCTACATCAAGGAGGTTCGAATTTAATAATTGGGATAACTTTACTATTAACTTACCTTTTGGAAGGGGTTTGGTAGTTTGGGGTGAGCCAATTTTAGTCAACTTTGATGCATCTAAGGAAGAAATGGAAAAAAAAAGAAAACTCTTAGAGGAGAGATTACTTAAAGCCTATAAAGAGGCAAAAGAAGAAGTAGATAATAAATAAAATGCTTAACTTAAAAATTTACAAGATAATTACATATATTATTAGACCGTTTTTTTTTATATTTTTTTGTATTCGAATATTAAACAATAAAGAGGAAAAGGGAAAATTTTATGAAAGAAAAGGTTTTTCAAGAAATAAAAGACCGACTGGAAAATTAATTTGGATTCATGCTGCAAGCGTAGGTGAGACTTTATCTGCACTTCCTTTAATTGAAGGTCTTCTAAGTTTTTCATCTAATTATAATATTTTGTTAACCACTGGAACAAAAACCTCAAAAAATCTGGTTACTGAAAGAAATTTAAAAAGAGTTATTCATCAATATTTTCCATGGGATGTTAAAACTTATTGCGATAGATTTTTAAATAATTGGAGACCAGATATAGCAATATTCCTTGAGTCTGAAATTTGGCCAAACCATTTAATTCAAATTAAAAAAAGAGGGATTCCAATTGTATTAGTAAACGCTCGAATGACTGAGAAATCAAAAGTTAGATGGCTTAAATTTAAAAAAACAATAAGCCACCTTCTTTCAATTTTCTCTTTAATTATTTCACAAGATAATACCTCTAAGAAGAGATTGGAGGAGTTAGGTGCAAAAAACACTCTTATTTATGGCAATCTTAAGCATGATTCTGACATACTTCCTGTTAATTCAAGTATTTTTAGCCAATTTGAAATAAGTTGCTCTGGTAGAAATATTTTAGTTGCCTCCTCTACACATATTGGAGAAGAGGGAAGGATTCTGAAAATTTTTAAAAATCTTTTACCTTTAATACCGAATTTGTTATTAGTTTTAGCACCTCGTCACCCTGATAGAAGAAATGATGTAATAGATGAGATTAAGAAGGCAGGTTTTTTTACTTCTGATTTTATACTAAGATCTAATTCCTTGAATTTTGATAAAAATACAAAGATTTTTATTCTCGATTCTATTGGTGAGCTTGGTTATTTTTATAAAAAAGCAAATTCTGTTATCATGGGGGGTGCTTTTGAAAAACTTGGAGGACATAATCCAATTGAACCGGCTAGATTTGGTAATGCTATTTTTACAGGTGTCAATTTTTATAACTTTGAAGAAGAATATAACAGTTTAGTTGAATGTAACGGAGCAAAAGTACTTAAAGATGATAGAGATATTGAGATTATTAAGGATGTAGATTTAGTAAAAAAAATGGCAATAAATTCAAAAAATTATGCTGAATCTCTTGGTGGCGCAGCAGATAAAATTATTTTAAAAATTGTTGGCTTGTTAAATGAAAATCAGTGAGCCAAATTTTTGGTGGGTTAGTAGACCACTTTTTATCTTAAGATTAGTTATTACAGGATGGAACTTATTTATAAGCTTAATTATAATAATAAAGAATTTTTTTATAAAAGAGTATGCTCCTTCAGTCCCTACAATTTGTGTTGGTAACTTTGTTATTGGCGGGCAAGGTAAAACACCTTTCGTAAGATATATAAGAGAAATATTGCAAAAAAGAGGAGTAAAAACATGCGTTGTATTAAAGGGATATGGCGGTAAAAGTAAACTAACAAAAATAATAGATATAAATGATAAGTCTGAAAACTTCGGGGATGAATCAATTCTTCATTCTATAGATGGATTAACTATTGTTTCAAAGAAAAGAAAAAAATCTTTTGATATTCTAGGGAATAATCAAGCTGATGTTGTAATTCTTGATGACGGTTTACAAAATCCATCGATAAAAAAAGATATTAATATTGTTATTGTAGATATTTCAAAAGGATATGGTAATGGCTCGATAATACCTTTTGGCCCTTTGCGGGAAACTATTCAAAAAGGATTAAAAAAAACTGATTTATTAGTTTTTGTTAATTCAATTAACGTAAAGCATGACTCCATAAAGAAGATACAAGAACTTTGGAAGGGGCCGAGTCTTTTTGCAGACTATAAAACTATTTTAGATAAAACTATAAAATCTAATCTCGTAATTTATTCAGGTATATCAGATCCAAGAAAGTTTTCAGAGGGTATTAAGAATAATAATCGTAAAATTCTAAAAAACTTTATTTTACATGATCATGAGGAGATTGATGAAAAAAAAGCAAGTGCTATACTTAATGCAGCAAATAAAGAGGCTGTCGATATTGTGACCACAGAAAAAGATCATGCAAGACTTCGTAATTCACCAAAAGGATCGCAAAGAGAGAGGTTATTTTCATCATCAAAGCTTGCTAAAATAGAAATCTCCACTGATGAAAAGGCTCTCATCAGATTCTTAGCCAATAATCTTAGGATTAGGTTAAATTAAATGAAAAATCCTTTCATATTTATTTTTTTAATTTTTTTTTTAACCTCTAATATTTATGCTGGTAAACTCAGTAATATAAAGATTTTTAATTCTAATGGTGATTATGTCTCTTACGAGGTCGAAATAGTTACGTCACCTGAAGAACAAGAAAGAGGTTTGATGTTTCGAGATAAACTCAAAAAAAAAGAAGGTATGTTATTTATTTTTGATTCACCAAAAAAAGCATCATTTTGGATGAAAAATACCCTAATTTCTCTAGATTTAATTTATATAAAAAAGAATGGTTTAATTGATTCAATTTATCGAGACTTAGAGCCAATGAGTTTAAAAAAAATTAAATCAAAGTCTAAAGTTAAAGCGGTATTAGAAATTCCTGGAGGGGATAGTAAGCTCTACGGCATTAATAATTATTCGTTTATAAATATTGATATGATCGAGGGTAATTAAATATATTTTACCTTAAGAATCTCATAGGATTTACCACCACCAGGAGTATTTACCTCAACGGAATCTCCTGTCGATTTTCCTATTAAAGACCTAGCCAAAGGAGATTGTATTGATATTTTACCAGACTTAAAGTCTGCCTCAACTTCTCCGACAATTTTATACTCTGACTCTACATCAGTTTCTTCATCTACAATAAGAACTGTAGCACTAAACTTAATCTCATCACCTGAAAGCAAAGATGGATCAATTACTTCAGCCCTGCTTAAGGTATCTTCAAGTTCCATAATTTTAGTTTCATTATGGCTCTGCTCCTCTTTTGCTGCATGATATTCAGCATTCTCAGATAGGTCGCCATGAGCACGAGCCTCTGCTATTGAATTAATTATTCTGGGTCGTTCAATAGCTTTACGATTTTTTAATTCATCTTCGACTAGAGTTTTACCTTCAGGGGTTATTGGTATTTTATTCATAAATGAAGTTTAACCTAGTATTTTTATATTTTTAAGAAAAAATTAAATTTAGTTAAGTAACTTACCGTAAGATTGAATTGTTTTTACGGAAATTTCCTTATTTATAATTGATTTAATTCCTAAGACAGAGGCCGTTGCTCCTGAAACTGTTGTATAATATGGAACCTCCGCTTCTAAAGCTGATCGCCTTATAGATTTTGAGTCTTTTATAGCCTGAGGTGTTTCAGTTGTGTTGAATACCAAAGAAACCTTATTATTTTTAATTTCTTCTACTATATGAGGACTTCCTTGCATTACTTTATTAACTTTTCTTGCATTAATGCCATTTTTATTAAAAAATTCTGCGGTTCCATCGGTTGCTGTAATTGTAAACCCTAGTTTTACAAGATCTGAAACAGGTTCCAAAATTTTATCTTTATCACTATCTTTTACAGAAACAAAAACTACACCAGATTTAGGAATATTTGTTCCTCCGGCAATCTGGCTTTTTGCAAAGGCCATACCAAAGTCTTCGTCTATTCCCATCACCTCTCCAGTTGAACGCATTTCTGGTCCTAAAATTGTATCAACCCCAGAAAATCTTTTAAATGGGAAAACAGCCTCTTTTATTGCGAAGTGACTTATCTTTTTTTCTTTTAAGTTCATTTCTTTAATTTTCTTACCTAACATTATTTTGGTAGCTATTTTTGCTATTGGCTTGTCTAAAACTTTAGCAATAAATGGGACTGTTCGGCTTGCCCTTGGGTTAACCTCCAGTATAAAAATTTTATTATCTTTAATTGCAAATTGAACATTCATTAATCCAATAACGTTAAGGTCTTCAGCTAGAAATTTTACTTGCTCTCCTAATTCCTCAAGAATTTTTTCATTTAATGAAAAAGGTGGAATTGAGCATGCTGAATCACCAGAATGTACACCAGCCTCTTCAATATGTTCTAAGATACCTGCAATAAATACATCTGTGCCATCTGATAATGCATCTATATCAACTTCAATAGCATCTCTAAGATATGAGTCTATCAAAACAGGGTTTTCACCAGAAACTATTACGGCTTCCTTCATATATTTTTGCAGCTGTTCATCCGAGTGAACAATTTCCATAGCCCTTCCACCCAATACATAAGAAGGTCTAATTACTACAGGATAACCAATCCTTTTAACAATTTCCATTGACTCAGATGCTGATTTTGCTACTCCATTTTCAGGTTGGAGAATATTAAGTTTGTTTACTAATTTTTTAAACCTGTCTCTATCCTCAGCTAAGTCTATTGCATCCTGAGGTGTGCCTAGAATTTGGATACTGATATTATTCTCCTCTAATTCCCTTGCAAGCTTGAGCGGTGTTTGCCCTCCAAACTGGACGATTATTCCTAAAAGGTCTCCTTCAGAAGATTCTGTTTTAATGATCTCTAGAACATCCTCAAAGTTTAATGGTTCAAAATATAAACGATCTGATGTGTCGTAGTCAGTTGAGACTGTTTCAGGATTACAGTTCACCATTATACTCTCAATTCCCATCTCTTCTAAAGCATAAGATGCATGACAACAACAATAATCAAATTCAATTCCTTGACCAATTCTATTTGGACCACCACCAAGAATGATAACTTTATTTCTTGATGATGGAAGTGCTTCGCTTGACAGAGATTCTGAAAAAATTGTATCGCTATATGTAGAATACATATAAGCAGTTTTTGACTCAAATTCTGCTGCACAAGTATCAACTCTTTTAAAAGCAGGAAGTATATTTAAATTTTCTCTTAAGGCTCTTATTTCCAACTCTTTTTTGTTTGTAAGTTTTGATATTCGTTTATCTGAAAATCCTTGAGTTTTTAAAAATAAAATATTTTCTCTATCGTTGGGTATGCCTTTTTCTATAAGCTCTTTTTCGATAGAAATAATTTCATTTATTTGATCTAAGAACCATGGGTCATAATAGGTAAGTTCATGAATTCTTGATAAACCTATTCCAGCTCTTATTGCATCGGCTATTATTAAAATTCTTTCCGGAGACGTTTTTTTAAGGTTTTCTTCTATTTCATTTATATCCCCAGATATTAAAAACTCATCAAAACCACATAATCCTATTTCAAGTGAACGAAGGGCTTTTTGAAAAGATTCCTTAAAATTTTTACCAATAGCCATTGCTTCTCCAACTGACTTCATAGATGATGAGAGCATTGGATTCGATCCTGGAAATTTCTCAAAAGCAAATCTTGGAATTTTTGTTACTACATAATCAATCGTTGGCTCGAATGAAGCAGGAGTAGTTTTGGTTATATCATTTTTTAATTCATCTAATGTATAGCCAACAGCTAATAAAGCTGCAATTTTTGCAATAGGAAAACCTGTTGCCTTTGAAGCTAGAGCTGACGATCTTGAAACTCTTGGGTTCATTTCGATAACAACCATTTCACCGTTTTTTGGATTAATAGCAAATTGTACATTTGAGCCGCCAGTATCAACTCCAATTTCTCTTAGAATATTGATAGATGCAATTCTTAGATTTTGATATTCTTTATCTGTTAATGTTAAAGCTGGAGCAACAGTTATTGAATCACCGGTGTGGACTCCCATGGGATCTACATTCTCTATAGAGCAAATTATAATACAGTTGTCAGCCTTATCTCTAACAACTTCCATTTCATATTCTTTCCAGCCAGCAACCGACTCTTCTACAAGGATTTCGTTTGTTGGAGAGCTTTCAATTCCATTTGATGCTATTTTTTCAAATTCTTCAATAGTAGACGCTATACCACCACCCGTCCCTCCTAGCGTAAAAGATGGTCTTATTATCACAGGTAGTCCAATTTCATTAAGATTAGAAAGAGCATCTTCCAATGACTGAGAAACATAAGATTTTGGAGTTTTAAGGCCTATTTTATGCATAGCCTTTCTAAATTTATCTCTATCTTCTGCTTTTGATATAGCTTCCTCATCTGCACCAATCAACTCTACATTGTATTCATCTAGGAAACCAGATTCAGACACTTCAAGTGAGACATTCAAGGCTGTCTGACCGCCCATTGTTGGAAGAAGAGCATCAGGTTTTTCTTTTTTAATTATTTTTTTCAAAATATCTGCTGTTATTGGCTCGATATAAGTTTTATCTGCTACATCTGGATCTGTCATTATAGTTGCAGGATTAGAATTTATTAAAATTATTTTGTAGCCATCTTTTTTTAAAGCCTTACAAGCTTGTGTACCTGAATAATCAAATTCACATGCTTGACCAATTACTATAGGACCAGCACCTACCACTAATATACTTCTTATATCACTTCTTTTTGGCATTTAATTTTTTCCAACTAAATTTTGAAATTTATCAAAAAGATAAAAACTATCATATGGCCCAGGCGAGGCTTCAGAATGATGCTGAATTGAAAAAATAGGTTTTCCTTTTACCATTAAGCCAGAATTACTATCATCAAAAAGACTTTTATGTGTCTCAATGACATCTGATGACAGAGTATCAAATTTAACTGAAAAACCATGATTCATTGATGTGATTTCTACTTTTCCATTTTGTATATTCTTTACTGGATGATTTGCACCATGGTGCCCTTGATGCATTTTAAATGTCTTACCACCAAGTGCTAAAGCAAGAATTTGATGTCCTAAACAGATACCAAAAATAGGAATATCCTTAGACATAAGTTCTTTGATAATTGGTATTGCGTATTTTCCTGTTGCAAGAGGATCACCAGGCCCATTAGAGAGAAAAATTCCATCTGGTTTTAGGCTAGTTATATCTGATGCACTTGTATTACATGATACGATAGTAATTTTGTTAAATCTCGAAGAAAGACATCTTAAAATATTACTCTTTACTCCATAATCAATAACAACAATGTGTTTATCAATTTGATTGATATTATGACTAAGGTTTTCAATTTCTTTTTCTTCCCAAGTATAAATATGATTGGTTGATACTTTTACGGCAAGATCTTGGCCGTTAATACCCTCCCAATCATTTAATTCTTTTAATAAAGCATCTTTATCTAAAATACCCCTTTGGTCATTAATAATCACGCCATTTATAAAACCATTTTTTCTTATATGGCTAGTTAATTCTCTTGTATCAATTCCATATAACCCGACAATCTTATTTTTTATAAGCCAATCATTTAAATTTTGTTCTGAGCGCCAATTAGATGGAGATGTTATGGGGCTACTAAAAATTGCCCCGCTTATAAAAGATTCTTTATTACTTTCTATATCTTGTGAGTTAACCCCTACATTTCCAATATGTGGAAATGTAAATGTAATTATTTGAGAAGCATAAGATGGGTCAGTCATTATTTCTTGATAGCCTGTCATGGCAGTATTAAAGCAAACCTCGCCAATTGTGTTCCCTTCATAACCACAGCCAAAACCATTAAATACTCTTCCATCTTTTAGAATGAGGGCTCCTGTTGATTTTTTGGGTGCCCAATCAGACATTTTGAAACCTATGAAATTTAAGAAAATTTAGCGTATATAATGATATTAATAAACATGAGTCTTTAATGTTTAATATCATAATAAGTCTTACCTCGCTTTAAATATAAGTAATATTTTAAAATATTAACGAATCATTATTTGTAAAATCAAATTGA
>JACLAC010011897.1_pt1 | contig 22898 bp, 30 predicted proteins | sample 8027881 | NCBI WGS metagenome assembly JACLAC01 (sample SAMN15725517, study PRJNA655200) | protist metagenome | isolation source: fluorescence activated cell sorting (FACS) single amplified genomes of... | place: Spain: Blaines Bay Microbial Observatory, Mediterranean Sea | collected 2016-01-19 | reverse complement strand
AGAGGGAGAGCCTCATCGAGTTCGAGTTCGTCGAATGCTAGAGGAGTGCTGGTGGAACCGAAGAGTGCAGGCCTCGCTCGCCAAGCGGGCGGCTTGCTGTCGCGCGAGAAGTTCGATGAGTACGAAGAATCCTTGCGCGACATCGAGGAACTTCTTGTTACACCTGTCGCTGAACGGGGCCTCGGGCTCTCGCGCCGCAGTCTCCTCGCCGTGAGAAGGAAGAAGAGACGCGCCGCAGTCTCCTCGCCGTGAGAAGGAAAAAAAAATGGCAGCAGTAGTGGCGCCTGCTGCTGGCTCCTGTCGTGAGACTACGACGACGAGAGCGGTCAAGCAGTTCCGCACTACGTCTACTGGGACGGAGCGCTGAAGAAAGTGTCCTACGCCGTGCCTGATACCGACGTCATGAAGGATTCGTTCATTCGTAACAGCATCGACGAACTGCGTGAAAACGTGGTCAATCTGTGCGAGAACCCACCACCGGCAGTGCCTGCGCTGCCGGGTCCTGCGCTTCTGTCGAAGCCCATGAACATCAAGGTGACTGATGAGAACGGAAAAGAAGAGACGCTGGTGGAAGTTGAGTGAGACTGAGAGCGAAGACAGGAGCAGGACGATGAGGAACGCGGAGACAAGTCATCTCGGAGCAGGTCTCGTCCGCGTAAGCCGGCGAAACGGAAGCAGCAGGGTGGCAAGAAGACCAAGGCCAACGACGACGGTGACAGCCCGCAAAACTGTGGCCGAGCTCTCCAACTCAGATTACGTCGCATCAACAACTGGATGCAGCACAAGAAGACCATCTACGAAGTCCCGAACGTGACCGAGGAGATTGACACCTTGCGAGAACAATGAGCCGTGTGAAACAAGCTGCCGCACTTTTTGTACAACCGGCTGCTCATGTGCCTCGTGTGGATGTGGTTCATCGGGTTCGGTGTGAACTGCTTCCTGTCGCACTACCATTGGGTGAAGCATTTGAGGGAGCCTGAGCCCCGGAAGCTGACGTTTAGCGCGTTCTTGGACGAGATTGGGGTGAATGGCGAAGGTTTGGATCACATCAAGCAGAGTGTGCGACTGAAGAGCAGCTTCGAGGTGAACCACATCGGCTGCACGCCGAAGTGTGGCGAGCGGTATGTGCTGACGAGTAACTACGAGATCTTCATCAAGGATAAACACCTGCATAAATTGAATGAGAGAGGTGAAGCTATCCCTATCGATGAAGTAGAGAGGAAGTTTATGATAGAGCGTGACAAGCGGCTACAGCAAGAGTTCAACAAAATGCTCTCGTTGTACATCGCCTGATCGCCGAATATAAATACAGAGATCATTGACGTGGCGCTTGATCGCGATTGCGATCCGTGAGTGCTAATGTCTGATGCTATTTTGTTGAGCAAGAAATACAGTGAGCCTGATGCAACTGATCCAGATCATGCCATTCGGCATAAACGGCTCAGCAGCGATTCGAAAGTGGATTCGAAATCAGATGAAGGTGAAGACTGGAGTTCATATTCACAGATGCAGCGTGACAAGCTCAGAGAGACCTGAGTCAGAGTGGCTGAATTAATGGGTACTTATGAACAAAAGAGGCTGATTCCGCGCGCAATAGAGATCGACTGGTGGTCGAAGGATGGTGTGACAGGTAGCGCTGGTGCTGGCGGTTTCCTCGTGAATGAGCCGCGAGACCAACGGCGTGTAATGCTGTGAGTGGACCACAAAAGGAAGCCCACTGTACTCGTAATGAAAGAAATTGAGTTTCCTTGTAGTTCTGCAACAATAAACATTGCAAGGTCGCCCTCTGCGGGAGGTTTGCATGGGAGTGAAAACTTAAGCGGTTCTTCTGATAATCTGAAACCAAAAGAACCTACAAAACCGCCAATGTTGAGACCATCGCCAACGGTTCCCGACTTACGAGCAGCAGGAACTCCTAAAGTAAAGATGTGCTATGGCTACCGGCCGGATCGCAGCCTCAACAAACTGCACAGTGACATATTCACTTCTTTCGAGGCAGACATTACCACTTACAGCCCTGGCGGTGGCGAGTACCCGTCACTCATCAAAAAAGGTTAGAGGTTGCTGCCGAGAAGTATGTTTCTGGTGCCGGGCAAAGGTGTACACGTTGCAACCTGGCACTACTTCTGACGGATAGGCAGGGGCGTAGGATCTTGGACAAGTCACGGCATGCTTGGCATGGTCCCGTGGCCGTGGCTGACCGCTATTCTCGAGGTCATCGATCCTTACTCGCGCGTTTTCAGCTGGGACAGTTTCATGTCTGGTTGGAAAGGACGCGACAACAACGCGGGCGATGAGGGAGATTTAGACGACTACGACGCCGATGGCGTACCAGACAACGAAATTCCGCACTTCTTCAAGCAGCCAAACGTGCGACTGAGTAGTGCGTGCCTCGCAGAGGTAGTCAAGGATGGAAAGAAAGAAAAGAAAATATTGGGGATCTCGTACGAGCAGAACGAAGTCATGGAGTACGAGTACGACGATATTTTCAAGTAAGTGCTGCGGCGGCTGCCCTTGATCGGTCGCGAGAATTTTTTCATCTTGGAATGCTGAGGGTTGTATCGGTCGCGATTTTGGTCGATCACCTTGACGCCGTCAACAATGCTATGAGTATGAGTATGATAAATAATAAGACCGAACATAAAAAAAAAGAAACGAAAACAACTACAGATGACGTAAATTTTTATTGATGAATGTTGTATCTGAAATGTGAAAAACTGTCAGTCATATGTAAAGAGCTATAACATGATCTTCAGTTCGTGTTTAATATTGTTGTTCGTTTAGATGGTGCTTGTCTGTGGGTAGTCTTGTGCATATCAACGATGTAAAGGTAGACAAGAGAGAAGAGAGATCGTTGTAAGTGTTCGATTTCGTGGTCGTGCTAAATTCATCGGTGCACTCGATATTGAAATGGTCCTAACCAATCTCACGACAAATTTTTGTAGCACGTAGGTGGACGCAGAATAGGTAGAGATACAAACTCGAGTGAGTAGCAGGACTAGTAGTAGTCGAAAGGCCTCTATCGCGTCCGAGAAGCATTGAGTAGCTGCAGTAAGTCATTCTCATTGAGTACATAGACACAGGCAGGAGCGGTCTTGCTCATTATTTTTATTACCAAGTACAAGAAGAAGAAGAAGTACAAAGAACATATTATAGTGCGAGAAGAACCATAATCGTAAACATAGACATAATAAGGGTGCGCGACTTCCTCGCGGCTGGAGTAATAAGCCAAAGCCATGTCCTGGGTGCGCGACTTCCTCGCGGCGGAGCCCGAGTGCAAGTCGTTGTCTACCCACCTCAAATAGTAACAACGCTTTTTGCAAGGCGTTCCTCAAAGAGTACTACCTCACCTAGTGAGTCGGGCATGCGAGTGAAGAGCAGTACCTAGAAGTGCTAGTAGACTCTTCTTCGTGCTGCTGATCTACTTCCTGGTGTGCGTCTGATTAGTAGGTAGCAGAGATGTGGAGTACGGATAGTAGCTGCTAGTAAAAGATTGTGATGCAAGGTGGGGTGCGTGTTAGATAACTTTCCCCAGCTGACGTGCGGACGGATGGAGGTGGAGGTTGGCGTTGGGATGGACACTACTGCTGCTTCTACACCTACAGTGGGCAGCAAGTACCGTCCTTTCGTCATCACCCACGGTGGCAACAAGTACGACAAGATTTTTCCGTGGGACCTGCAGGACCTGGACTACAGCGGACGGGGTTGGGACTTCTGCCGAAAGAGCCACCCGGAGGAGCAACTCACAAGGGAGTGAGAGGGCGAGCTGCTGTACGTAGCGTACGGGGCGGGTGAGTAAACAGTTGTTGAATTAGCAGCCCCATCGTGATCTACTTATTTTCGCAAGCACGTTAACGTTTGGTTTACGTCCGTAGTGTGTGCAAATTTAAAAATCAAAATCTTTTTTTGCCAGAGCCAGCACGCAGACCTAGACTCTACTAGCTTTCCACTTACGATTACGTATTCATCATGCCACCACCAGGCCGCGGCGCTCGCGACCGCTTCCCGCGAACCGCCACGTGTTTCTCCACCTGCCGGGAAGTAGTGCCTTTCTCCGTCTACGGTGACCAGTACCTGAGGCGGCGTAGGGCGCGCTCTGTTTCTCCACCTGTCGCAAGCAGTGCAGTGGCGACTGGCTTCGACGTGCCCAACTACTAATAATTAGTAGCATATGAGGTGACGACCGCCTGCCCTGCGACGCGATCTAGTAGCAACAGCAGCACGAACGAGATCGTCTACGACTAGTAACAGAAACTAGTAGGCGCATGTTGTGCGTCGAGCCGACGGACGAGTGCGAGAGGACGCGGTTCGTGGCGCCGTCGCTGTTCAGCCTGCCGGCGTGGGAGGTGCAGTACTGATACTAGTGACAGCCGACTGGACTTGGGTAACCCGGTGCCGCCGCTGGTGCTTGGGATGGGGGAAGAAGAGGTAGAGGTAGACAACGGAAAGGCTCCTGATTCAGATTCTGAACAAAGTGGAGAAGAGCCAGCTTCATCCTCATCTTCATCTTCATCGGACGACTCCAACAGCAACGGCAACGGCAACCTCAACTCCATGCTGCCGAACCTCAAGCTGAACTCCGGCTCAAAATCGAGGACAGGCTTCAAGGTGAAGAACAAGAGCCAGTAGTAGAAGTCGAGGCGAAATCTGCTTCCCTGACAACGTGTTCTGGTGGAGTCCAACTTTGACGCGCATGACCTCGCTCCCGCGGTTGAAGGACTGGTGCTTCCGCCCAGAGGTGATCTTCTACTAGTATTTGAGTGTGCGTGCCCTGCCACTTCCTCTTCGACGCGCTGTGCCTGCTGACCTAATAGCATCAAGGTGTGAAGTCTCGAAGACATCAGACAGAGCTAGTAGGCGCTGCGGCATGCAGTGGGTGCTGTGTGTGATGTGCTTCCTGCTGGTGTTTTTTTCAATATAATTAGGCCTCAAGTAGTAGCAGGCATGGGCGACCGATGTTCCTGTTGCTGACGGTCGTGTTCACGATCCTGCTGGACCAGGCGCGCAACCTGCTGGCGCAGAGCGCGATCTGGTACCTGCTCATCTACCGACTGGGTCCCTCGTTCGGCGGTGCGACGGTCATTGACGACGCGCTCCTGCACCACAGGTACTATATGGAAGAGGAGTAGGACAACGAGGAGTAGCACGGACGCGGCGGCATTCGGGACCTGTGCGAGCTCCTCGTGCAGAACAGGCGCTTCGAACTCACCGTATACACACTCCTAGGCGCATACGCCGTCTTCATCCTCGTCTACCTCGCGATGGTGGACTACATCGAGTCCTACCCCGACCTCGTCGCGTTCTTGGATTTCGTGGACACGGTCTTCCTCATCATCTTCCTGTGCGAGATCATTATCAGGATTACGTAGTAAGGACAGTGGCGGTATGACCTGGCTGAAGAACCCGTGGAACATCTGAGACACGAGCATTATCCTCATTTCGCTCTTCTTCAAGTTCTACGCGACGAGCAACGACAGCAGCACACTCTAGCTGTTGCGGTTGCTGCGGTTGCTGCGTTTAGTGTTGGTTCTGAGAAAGTAGTAGCTAGAACAAAAGCAAGTAGTAACGGCTACGGCACCAGCTGAAGCGGCCTTCAGTTCACGTCGCCTGTGGAGCGCGTGCTGGAGATCTTCCGCGAGATCAAGGACGTGATGGGGAGTCAGCTGAGCTAGTAGCACGCGCGAGGAGATCAACTGGGCGTAGTGAGGTCGTTTCTAGTAATAAGCTGTACTCGCTGAGCGTGTGAGTGGGTGGCGGCGGCGGCGGCGGTGGCAAGGACGGCAAGGGCGCAGGCGGCGACACGCACTTTCTGGAGTAGTGAAGTTAACGACTGGTAGTAGGCTCTGTTCGGACCAGTAGAGCGCGTGATAGTAGCGCGTAGAAAGACAACGAGCTGGAGCGCTTTTTGTTCGGCAAGTGAAAGAAGTAGTGACGTGGTGCAGGGCATCCTGTAGTGAATAATAGGTAGTGAACTATAGTAGTGAGGTGAAAATGGCGGTGGACGCGACGAGCAGCTTCGAGTACGACTGATTCTTCGAGCGGGTGAAGGGCGAGCTGCAGCAGCACACGCATCGGGTGCTTACGGAGGCTTAAAGTCATCAGGCGTCGTCGTCCACCTCATCGGGTGCTTACGGAGGCTGGAATAAATCGGGTTCGTCGGCGTCTTCTTCCGGTGGAAATACGAATACGAATGGAGACGGCGGCATCGGCGGCAGCAAGGAACTCAGAGAAATCTTCAATCTCGACGAAGACTATGAGACTTTGACCAACCGCGAGAAGGAGAAGCGTCGTGTGGCGCAGGTTGCCAAGTAGTAGCGCTTTTGTGAACGACCACGTGCTGGCTTTGGTTGACCGTTCTGAGAACAACGGTGGTGGCCTGCTTTCCTGGCGCGGCTTCGACGTCCACTAAACCGGCGCGTGGCTCGGGGACCGCCTCCTGCCTATTTTAACCTAATAAATGCTTCGTGCACCACCAGATCATCGCGCTGTACGAGATGCCGGTGGACGCGTTGCTGGAGTATCTGACGGTGATCGAGGGCGGGTGAGGAGCGTCTGCCTCTTCGTTCAGTATATATATATAATGTTTGGTTCAAAAATCTTTGCCTATAGCTATACTCATCAACTTCAACACACGTAGTCGTACACATTGAATTTCTTGTACTGTGCATGATTTTGTTCATAATTCGCTACACTGTTACTCATCATCTGTTCTCCAAACTCCGACCTGGGTAGGTCGAAAAAATGCCTCGTCGCGGTCACCACAGACCGCGATACACCCTGGACAGGGTGACCAAGTTCCGTAAACTTTTTGTAACGCTGGGAGTATAGTGCTCGCAAAATCTAGATCAACACCAAGTGTACATACATCATAATGATCAATCTAAAAAAGGTCCAAACAGAGAGAGTACAATTTACACAAAGTACCTGTATCTTCAGGTTCAGTATCACGACAGGAAAAAAAACTCGACCCGGAAATACAAATAGGTGTCATACTAGTCAACAAATAAATAGCTCCAGAGGTACTGGTTCTGGCACAGCTCATCTACACTGTTACTCATCATCTCTTCTCCGACCTGGGTAGGTCGAAAAAATGCCTCGTCGCGGTCAAAACAGACCGCGACACACCCTGGACAGGGTGACCAAGTTCCGTAAACTTTTCGGAACGATGGGTGTAAAGTGCTCGCAAAATCTAGATCAACACCAAGTGTACATACATCATAATGATCAATCGAAAAACGGTCCAAACAGAGAGTACAAATTACACAAAGTACCTGTATCTTCAGGTTCAGTATCACGACAGGAAAAAAAACTCGACCCGGAAATACTAATAGTTGTCATACTAGTCAACAAATAAATAGCTCCAGAGGTACTGGTTCTGGTACAGCTCATCTACACTGTTACTCATCATCTCTTCTCCGACCTGGGTAGGTCGAAAAAATGCCTCGTCGCGGTCAAAACAGACCGCGATACACCCTGGACAGGGTGACCAAGTTCCGTAAACTTTTCGGAACGATGGGAGTAAAGCGCTCGCAAAATCTAGATCAAGACCAAGTGTACATGCATCATAATGATCAATCGAAAAAAGGTCCAAACAGAGAGAGTACAATTTACACAAAGTGCCACCTGTATCTTCAGGTTCAGTATCACGACGGGAAAAAAAACTCGACCCGGAAATACAAATAGTTGTCATACTTCTAGTCAACAAATAAATTGCTCCAGCTACGTCGGCCGCAACCCCTACCACACCTCGCTCCACGCGTAGTGACACCGTGCAGGGCTTCAACTGTCTCTAAGAGTGGTTTTTGCGCCAGGAACCCGGCACGAACGCGATTTAGTGAGTGAGTGCGGAACTAGTGAGCTATAATAGGGAGTAGTAGGATCGCGGGGTAGCGGAAAGGTGCAGGAGCAGGCGGTGGGAAGGGGAAGGGGAAGTACTGGAACATGCACACTGGAGGTGCTGGTGCTGGTGCTGGCGCGAAGAGTGGTGGTCCGTGAGGAGGAGGAATCGGGCAGTCGTCTTCGTCCTCGTGATCCTGAGGCAAGTGAGGTGCGGGCGGCACCGGCGCTTCCGGTCCAAATTCGCCGGGCGGCAGCGGCGGTGGGTCGGCGCGCGCCGTAGGGGGTGGCGGGACCGTGCTGCGCTCTGCCAGCGAAAGTCCCAGTCCCAACAAGCACCAGCAAGACGAGAAGCAGCAGGCCGCTTGACTCGGCACCAGCAAGCAAGGCAAGAAGAAGAAGCAGCAGGCCGCCTAGCTCGGCACGCAAGACATCCTGTAGGGCCTCCTCGCCGCCTGAGTGCACGACTTCGAGCATCCGGGCGTCAACAACAACTACCTAGTCAAGACCAAGCACCCCATATAGCTTCGTTATAATGATTTCAGTGTTTTGGAGAACCACCACTGATGATGATGATTTCACGCAATGATGGGCATGCGGGTGGACCCGCTGTCGTGCTTGAGCGAAGCACAGTACCAGGAGGTGCGGCGACAGGTGATCGGGATGGTGCTGGCGACGGACCCGTAGTAACCACTTTGCGGTGAGAAGGAGTTGTTGATGATTTTAATATTTTAAGATGATGATATACATACTAACAACTTATCACTATATTGGTTGAAGCCGACTTGATAAGAAGATGAAGATATTGCATTGATTGAGAATATTTGTGTGCTCCTTAAAAATAAAATAATTAAATAAAAAAACTTCTCAACACACTATAATAAAACTTCTCAACACACTCATCTACTTCATCTCCTCCAGGAGCTGAACATGTTCAAGACCAAGATCAACAGCGCGATTGCGCAAAGCAAGTCGTTTCCCGATCCCAAGAACTGAGAAGATAAGCAGGTCATGCTGAATACGATGTTGCACGCGTGAGTGCTTTTTAGTTCCGGTTGTTATGTATATAATGTTCTTCTGCAACTTCTTCGGAGGCGTGCTAGTAAGTCACCAAACTCTGATTAAAATCATGATATCATTCTTGTTCTACCACTCATCTCAACATTCTCCAGCTGAGATATCGGCAAGTCCGCACGGCCGCGCCCCGTGTACCTCAAGTGGGTCGCGCGCATCATGGAGGAGTTTTTTCGACAAGGTGATTTGGAGAAGGAAAAGAATCTGCCCGTCAGCATGTTCTTTGAGAGAGAAAATACTAGTATACCGCGGTGTCAGCTAGGGTTTATTGACGTGCTGATTCTGCCACTGTTTACGGTGAGTTGAATTTATTACTACACGCTGACGTTATCATCTTGCCGCTGTCTACGGTGAGTCTGATCAACTTTGTACTAAGTAATTAGTTGAAGTCAGCACAGTATCAGTAAACAGTGAGTACTATTAGCAGAACAAGCAGCTACCACTTTTATAATTGTGGTGGTGGTGCCGCGTTCTTAATAAAATGATGACAAAACTTCATGCGCGTCGACAAAGTTCCATTCGGGGCTATGCTGACATGCATTTAATCCATAATCCATTTAAAGTTTGTCTGACTCCTCCATTTAAAGTCAAAATTCATCGGCCGAGCAGTTGTAGACTGAGTTTGAGAGTGAGTTGCTGATGTCGTTGTCGACCTGGATAGGTCGGAAAACTATCTAATCCTTAGCGTTCCGGTCGGAAACTAGTAGGATTGGCCCTCAGCATGGCGATTAAACTGCGTAAACTTTTCGACTACACAAAAAGTAGGTGCTCCAACTTTTCATTTATTATAGTTTTCTTTTGTTTCATATGACATATATTCCTATTCGCATCTCTCTCGTATGGGGATATTCAGGAGTTTCATAAATGACTAGCGAGCGTGAACCACACTTATGATTATGTTGAGTGTCTACTGACAAGTGACAACTGACAATAGCTATCATTAATATCATGATTCTAGTGATATCTCAATCTTCAATTATGTGGAAATGTTTCATACTTTTCTTCATCTTCTAATGGCCTTGTTTGTTGTTAAAATATATATATCGGCAGCCACGTTTGGTTTACTCTTATTTCATTCGCTCAAATAAAAGTTGACCGACGATTTCTGTAACGCTTTACGCATCGTCCACCACCGCTTTCGCGTTTTTACGCATCTACCGCTTTGCCATTGGCACACACCGACACCGCTTTCGATCGCAAGTAATTGCTTTCTTTTTCGAGACTTTGAGGGACGTTTCTAATTCTAACAGATCTTAACTGTGACTGAGGGACAATTAACCTAGGTGTTGGATAACTCGATACAGTCCATCACTAGGCCTATATTTATATATAGGTTGAAAGAGTATAGTTACTTTTCCGTAAAGCTAGAGTGACATAGATCAGTTATTCACCCCTAGTAGAGAAGCCAAAACAAAATGAACTTGAAAAGGAAAACATCCAAGCCAATGCCTTTCAATTTTAGCCTTGCCTGCGGTGCTGTGACGGTGGCGTGCCACCTTCATGCCTCTAGCGCAGAGGCACATCGTCTTACTCTAGGCATTAATCTTCGCAGAACAAGGAGTCTCAGTCCAACGACGACAGGGGCTGCACCTGCATCTGCTCCTGCATCTGCAGCCTGAGGGTCGTCATAAGAAGTTCATGATCATGTTCGTGAGACGACAGGTTCAGAAGCGGGCGCAGGAGTAGTTGCAGCAACTACAACTGCAACTGCATCTGCACCTGCATATACACCCACCGATTCGTTTGCGTCTTGGCTCGCCTTCCAAGAGCACGGCGCCATGACACCAGCTGAGTTCGTCAAGCGCTACCAGAAGCTTCTGACCGAGGAGTTCCGCGCGGAGGTGAGGAAGTTCTTACGCGCGCTCATCCGGGCGGCGGAAGAAATGTCTGGTGATAATGAGGTGAAACATATCAAGGAGCATGTTGAGTACACATCATACAATGGCAAGCATCGCGAGTTCGACGAAACAGTCGGCGTGACGGAGTGGAAAACGGCGGAAAGGTACGAGTGGATCAGATTCGAAACGAAAGCTTTGCTTGGTGCAGCGTTACGGTTACCAGATCCCCTGGTGGGGCTGAGCTACCTGACGAGCACGCTGTCTTCGATACTGCGACTGAGCTACCACGGCGAGGGTGATGACGTGCGTAATGCGTGGGGAGACGTGTTAGAACGGGAGCGCCAGCAAGATCAAGCGAAGGTTGAGCTGCACAAGCAGTCTCTTGTGGAGGCCCTGAACGCGTATGCAGCAGTGCTGAAAGATCACATCGTGGAGTCGACGGCTTACGAAGCGATTAGGATGCGCAAGACGTATATGTGCGGAGTACCTCTTCCGAGTGGATACAATGTCAGCGTGCCGCTCTTGTCTCTGCTACGGCACGTGCCGAGAATGCTTATGTCATCGCCGTGCGCACTGGCGCCGGTGCTCGCCGATCTGGAAGAGTCCTCGAACTCGACAGCAAAGCAGCTAAAGCGTACGTGACACTGGGAACGGGACAGGCTAAACCGTGTCAGGACCGCTGCAGTACGCGATGAAATGCTCGGAATCGCGCGGACGTCGTGGGCCGCGGAGCGGGCCGCGGAGAAGAGAAGTCCACGGCTGCCGCTGCCACAGCCGCAGCCGCCGAGCGACTCAGCTTCAACACCACAGGCACAGCCAATGCCAATCCAAATAAATCACACGGGCGGTCTGGCGAGTCTGTACCGCTTCTTCGCCGACGAGACGGGGGGCGGGTGGAAACGGTTTCCCGACATGGGCACTGAGGCCAGCGAGCCAACGCTCTGGGTCCACCACACGACGACGCGTCAGGGCTACGTCTGTAGAAGAGATCTGTCCGGGTATGCCAGGCGCGGCGTGATGAACCTGGACCTGCCATTCGCGTTCGAGGCTGTTGCTAAGGACCAAGACTCACTGACGCTGTTCATGCCGCAGAACAAAAAGTACGAAGCCGGCCTTCCCCAAAGTGACGCGGTGGATAATATAGGGAGTATGGTTTTCACTGCGTGTACTAATGCATTTGTGAAGTTATAAAATTTTTTGAATAAGCCCCTCCACGATTAAACTATATGTTTGATGCTTCTGCTTTAATTTTTGTGTTTCACTTCGGTTCGTTCGTTCATCGTTCGTGCGTACTGTCATTTTATTTTTAAGTAGTTTGAACTGATTTTCGGTGTCCGCGTCGTTTGCTTGCTCACAATCTCTTCAATCACTATCATCGTGAGCCACATTGCTCAACAAACTCCTGTTTCCAATTCCTTTCCAGGTCCTCACCCAAGTGATCACCCGCGTCGGGCGCGACTGCATGCCGCTGCTGGAAGCCAATCGCGCCTACGTCGCCCGCCAGCAGAAGTGAAGCGAGGACTAGTAGGGAAAAACGGCGGAGCATGGCGGTGTCGGGCGGCATGGGTGCGATAGGGTTTACGGGCGGGGGTAGGGCGAGCGTGAGTGCGGGCGGCGGAGGCGGCGGTGGTGCTGGTGTGGCGAAAACGGCGAGTACTGATTCGAAGAAGGACGATAGTGAGAAAGGTGCGAACGGAAGTGGAAAGGAAAAGGGATCTTGGTGGAAGCGGAACAAGAAGTAATCGGCGATGCTGATGAAGTAGTTGAAGTTGTACATGTACTTGATATGATTTTGAATTTGAATTTGAGGCAGATGGAGTTTATGTATTGAATTTTTGCAGTTGTTGCTTTTGGTTTTGCTGGCACAGCACAAGGACAGGTCGGCTTGTATAATATTTTGATATCTATAATTGCGGGAAACGATAACGAGCGGACGAGCTAACGATTCTGATCCGGTTACGCTACACAATTTTGTACACGTTTTTGATGTATGACGCCCACCATATTCTGGACTGAGATGATTGATAACAATGAAAAAATAAAAACGTAACAGAAAAATGCTAACCACCCTGTTGAAGTCATCATTCATTCGTAATCGTGGGAACTTCGTTTTGTCGTATCGTCGCTCGTAGTCGTTCATCTGATTATCATTATCAGTTTAATCCAGTTTAAGCACAAATCAGTTCACGAAGTCCAAGAAGTCTGACTCTGAGTCCAAGAAGTCTAAGTCCAAGCAGTCTAAGTGGTGGTCAAAGCAGTCTAACTTTAAGTCAAAGAGCAAGACCATACAAGTAAGTGCAACCATGCCCAACCTCGCGTCCGCCGCCACTTCCGCCGAAGGCGTTGACGCGCAGCTCGTCGCCATTAAAAATGAAATCGGCGTCATATAGTGACCGCAACAACGCGCTGCAGTAGTGAGCTCTCGTAATAAATGTTAGTAGCTTCCGCAGTGACCTGTAATAAATGTTTGTAGTAGGTCGAAGAAGGAGATCGCCTGAGAGGAAGTGCTGGTGAAGCTGCAGATGAAGCTCGACAACATCGACCTGTCGTCAATGTCAATGTCTACGTCCTCGTCGGGTACGTCCAACCCTTCAACAACTCCTTCCGACGTGCCTTATAATGTAGCTGCTTACAAGGCACGTCGGAAGGAGTTGTTGAGGCTGTGTGAGGAAGAGATCGAAAAAGACGCTGCCTTTCTGGAGGCGTATCGTGGCCTGGATAGGTATCTGGCGGGCAAGGATAACAAGTCGGGCAGTTTGCCGCTCGTTCAGTTGCGGGAGGGGAACGCGTACTGAAATGCAAGTGCAAGTGAAGCGCACGGAGTAGGAGACGACGCCGAGGCGGCACGGAGTAGTCTCAGCGGCACGGAGTTGGAGACGACGCCGAGGATGCCGACGCCGGGTGAGAAGGGCTTTTTATGGTTATCGTTATCGATTTCGATATCAAGTTCAAGATCAACAATTACTACGTCGCCTAGTACGACCACGAGTTATGTCTTCACTATATACTCACAGTACACAAACACAAACTCAAGAAGAGTGCACTAAACAATTTCATTTCCATTTCGTATTCGTTTATTGCATCCAGGCCCTTCCCCCAGTGCGCCATCGTCTGGCGCACCGTCCTCTGCGAGCAACTCCAAATCGAAGTCGAAGAGCCGATCGGAACAGTACGACGGGCGCGACCGGTCGGAGCCAGCGGCGCCTGCCGCGTACCACGGATCTTTTGGATATGCTGGACAACATGGACATGGGCAGGCACAAGGACAGGCACAAGGACAGGGTTGAAGTCCGGTTGGGCAGGGTCAAGTTCTTGGCGACGCCGTACCACCCACCTATATTGGCGGATCGGGATCCGCATAGAGCCGTGCCTACAACGAACAAAGCAGGTAACGCGGCAGTGGCGCACGCGGGCCTGTGCAGCGCGACACAGGACCGGTTGCGCCGTGACCAGTGGACCGGCTTGACCAGCACAGGTACACGGGGAATGCTGGCAGCATGTCAATGTCAATGTCAAATCCCTACGCGCATGGTTCGGGCGCCTAAGCCTATCATCACGAGACCGACGGGGGACCTGGCATAAATGGTTAAAGTGGATCGCGGCCGTCCATGGAGGCTTAGGAAAGCGACTTTCTACGGCGGCTCGACCGCGTACAGGTAGAAGGGGCTCGCGGTGTGCAGGACGGTCGGTACGACAGGCATCGGTACGCGGCTGCGGACGAACGCGAAGGAGCGCACCGGGCGCCGGTCGCGCACAGCACGTCGCACGGCTCGTAGCGCAGCTGAGAGAGCCAGAGTTATCTGTAGCAGCGGTACGGCGAGCGCGACCGGGACGACCAGGTGTATGATCGACGGGCGCAAGAGTAGCGCCTTGGATCGGATCGACGGGCGCAAGAGCGAATGGTAATGCAGGGCCGAGGAAGTGGGCTGGGGCTTGCACTGGGTGAGGCGGAGGACCGATATGGGCAGGCTCAGGATCGGAGAGGGAGCAATGCCAATGTACAAGGGACAGGATCGGCAGGTTTGTACAATCCCAATCGTGGTGGCAACGGGTACAGGAGTCACATACTTCGATGAATCTGAAGATGATAAAAGGATTCACGTTGGCCATGGCCGTCTTCAAAAGTGAATAAAAATACTATACAAAAATCAATATCAGCTGATGACATTCGGAATGTGATCATTATACTGAGATAATGATACTTTGGTATGGGCTTATTTCCGAAGTAGTGCAATAACAATATTATTCCAATTCCTAGTATGCGCTCCTGGCTTTCTTCTTCTATCACATGTTGATTCTCTAATTTTCATATCAAAATCGCACTTGTTATTGATCTTAGTTTTATTGTTGGTGTTTCACTTTCACCTCTCACGCTCGTTGTACTACATAATTTACTTTATGAAAACGTCCAGAGTTATTCAACTGCTTGATAGATACCGCGTACCGCTTTTAGGCCGCTCTTTGCCGCCGAACTTTGACTTTAAGAATCAATTTGATTGCTTTTAGAGCTAAAAGTAGAACCGTAAAAACCGTTTTATCGTATAGACAGCTTTTGGCCGCTTATTGCCGCTCCTTTCAACTGCGCACTCCCTCGTATTGCTATTGATCAACCCCAGATCAAAAACACAATATTCTAAGAATCAAAATAGCTATTCTTATTTAATAGCTAACTTCAAGAAATACTTTTACTTGAGTGAGTACTAGTACTACACCTACAAACTCTCTTTGAGTTTTCCTTTATCTACTTTGCCACTACTTTCGGTATTATTTGACTTTCACGAGTATTGACTGGGCTTTTAGTAAAGTTAAATCTAGAAAGTCACACTCCTGCTTGGTCCATACCTATATTAACTTGTACTACACCGCGCCACCATTACCTGCACTTCAAACCGCAAACATTCGAACTGAAGAAGAGGATGATGAAATTGTTTACACCATCTCGTTACGCTGTGCTAGTAGTCGGCTTTATTTGTGTAACTTTCAGTACTTCCTTGATTACGAGTACTTGCGCTCTAAGCATCAAAAAAAGACTCCTGATGTTCAGTGGTATAGAATGCAACATGGAAGTGTTATCGTATTTGAATATGCTCATACAAGAAGCTAGAAAACGCAATGTAAGCTTAGAAGATGTTATGAAAGCAACACCTCCTGAAAATTTAGTGCAAGCTGCTGCGGAAAAGACTGCTAACTTTAAAAGAAGCAGGTCTACTAAACGTGATCGTGAAACCGCTGAGCTCTCACAATATATGGAGACACTCAAGAGCACGGCTGATAGGGAAGGACTAACTGCACAAGACGTGCTAAAATGCCTACCACCTCACGATGCAGTGAAGGCCGCAAAAAAGAAAAAAACAGAAAATGAACGATCAAAAACTAGGCCCCTCCTACATAATTGGGACAAGTATTTGCGTGATTATGTCATGAGTTTAGATACGAACTCAAACACATTCTGGACCAAGTCTAGTAAGGAGACTCGCGCATGGACACGAGCGATATGGAAAGAGCTTGTTATGGCGATGAGTGATTGGGACTATGAAAGCTACGCGGAGATGTCCAATTCCGCGTCTTTCGGTGTCCACTTCCAAAATAGCATAAAGCGTATTTCGGAATTCCAATTCAAACAAGTAGAGTCTGAGCAGAAAGGTGATGATTTAGATTTTGGTAAAAACTTCAGCGAGATGGTTAAGAAATGGAAAGAACTACGAACTATTCGGGCTGAGTCACGAATTCCTGCCAACGCATCAGAAGTCCTTAAAAATTGGGATGGTTTAATGAGCAAAGAACTTGGATCCATAAATGGATTTAGTGATGGTAGTTTTGACAGGTTGAAGAAAAGTTTTAGTAGTGAAAATGTTTTGCAAAACTATCAAGATCTGCTGAGCGCGTCTACTACGGAAGAAGTTGGCATCACGCAGGCCGCGAACGCGAACCCAGCTGAACAATATAAATCTAATCAACAGCAGATCGCCCAGCTGCAAGCCGATAATGCTGCGCTGGAGAAGTTGTTTTAGTTTACGCAGAAATGAGATTTGTTGCGTTAATAACATGTAAACAGTATTGGGGTAGCTAGGGTATGCTTATTTGTACTAAGTACGAGAACTCAACATTACATTCAGATTCAGATCAAAAGCACAAGGTGTAGTATACATAGCTCCACTTCCAAGTTAAGGAGGGACTAATCATGGACATTCTTAATTTATATCCTGAGGTGTTAATCTTGTTGTTGTTAGTAGGTTTAATAAATCATATTTGTAGTATTTAAGTCAAAGTCGTTATGTGTACTTTACATTTACAGCAATAGACATACATGTTGTAGTACAACATCGAAATATTATAGAAGCGCTTGGCCACCAGTATCGCATTCTTCATAAAGACTTTCATCGCACTCTGTCACAATGCAAAGTAGAGGCTAACAGAATAACGACACTCTTACTTTGTCAGGTTGGCAACATGGACACTGACTGAATTATTGCTGCAATTGGTAATTAAAATGGCATGTGCTCCTGGAGAAGGTAGTTCGTGCTATTGCCAAAACACTTTACATAGTCATATCGTCGCCGCGTCGACTTGACTACCAGGAGAAACTTGAATGTGGGAGTACGAGTACTAAGAGAACTAAAGGAGTTGACATGGCTATCCTTATTCTTAGATACTACAAGCTGAACCGATTTATATGAGATGAATATATATGACTCATATAATATTGACGATGTCTTCTATTAAATCTGGTGTAAAATTTGATTTGACTGCTTTTCCTTTTCGCTGCAGCATTTATTTTCATCGGATATTTCTTTTCTTGCTCCTTGGAAGTTTTTCTACAGCTAAGCTCTTCTCAGCCTTTTCCTGACTGTATTATTCTTTTCATTCTCTTCATGCTACGACTGCTTCTTAATCCTGCGCTTTCTGACCATGTACTAGACCGTCCTTTCACTCGCGACTGCTGACATATAATAAAAATCCAGTATTTTTAATATTGTAGTTCGATGACATTCACATTGGTATAATAGTCTCTAAAATCATTTAGATTATTTCGAGGACGAACAGCATCTCACAATATTAGATAAACGTAACTAACCTAACCGATATCATATTCATATCACAAAAATGCCGTCTGCCTCTGCCGCACAGACAGAGTCAGAGACACCATCGTCTACCGGCGCAAATCACAAAAATAGCCCGGCCGCGGCTTTCGACCCCGAGGCGCACAACAAGCTGCACATCCTCGGCAAGGACGGGCTGAACACGCACGAGTTCGTCGCCGCGCACGAGAGCGCGGGCTTCATGGCCGGCAACAGAGGGGCGGATGTGAACGCGGCCGCCATGCTCTACGACCCGATGGTTTTCTAGTGAGACGCTGCAGATCGACGTGAAGCGGATAGACGAGGGGGGGGCTGAGATGGAGGTGGACGTGGTGGGCATCGACGCCCCGGTCTAGTAACGCGTTGCGCAGGATCATGATCAGCGAGCTGCCGACGGTGGCTATCGAACGAGTGTTCGTCTACCAGAACACGGGCGTGATCCAGGACGAAAACCTGGCGCAGCGCCTCGGCCTCGTCCCCATCGCCGTCGACCCGAACCACGTGAACTGGCCCGGGCTGCAAGAGGACAGCCTGCTGAACAGTGGCGGCGGCGGCGGAGGACAGCCTGCGGAATCTTCCGGTGTAGAGCAGGTGCAGGAGTCAGGCGTGAGCATCGCTACCGGCTGGATGCCGCACGAGGTCACGTTTGGCCTGCTCGTAGAACCGGTGACGGAACGAACGACGATCTACTCCGGCGACCTGAAGTGGCTGCCCGGCGCAGGGGAAACGCACGCGGCGCCGGACCAGGCTGGTGCTTAGTGAACGCGACTACTTCATGACGAAGGTAGGGTACAGACCGCGCGTGCTGCACGACGACATCGTGCTCACGGTGCTGGAGAAGGGGCAGGAACTGTGAGACTACCTGTAGTTAAAGTTACTGTTAACTGTAATATATATTATTGTAAAAATAGAACGTTGACAATAATACGCTCACTAGCTTGACACGGACTACCACACAAACTTTACACGGAGTTGACACGGATTTACACTAATTATACACTAATAATGTGGTTTGTGTGAAGTTTGTGTGAATTTGGTGTATGATTGGTTAAGATTTTGTGTTGTAGTTGGTGGAAGCTGGTGTGGAGGTCCGTGTCGGGGGGTAAATTATTGGTGTCTTCGGCATTGTGCATGTCCGTGTGAAGGTCCGTGTGGACACAGACCCTTACACAAGCCCTTGCACGGACCTTCCACGGACCTTACACTAACTACCAAAAAAAACACCCAATTCGTCACACTAACTACGACACCAATAATGCTGCGCTAACGGACCCTTCCACGGACCCTTACACGAACTTTTTTTGCCCTACACGGACCTCAACACCAGCTAGGACACTAACCTTACACTAACTTTACACTAGCTATAAGATTGTCGAATTTTTTCAAGAAATCGCTCGGTAATGCCGCGCTCACATGGATTTTTTTCAAGAAATCGCTCGGCCATGCAGATCAGAATGCGATTCATGTTGCATTTCGTGGAAAGTGCACCACTTCGAATACGCCTTTAGTACCCTGCCGCGGGACCACTTTTCGCATCAGTGCGAAATACTGCTTATGACAGGAATCGAACCCGTACTCATACATAAAGTCTACTCAGCGTGTGTCGCAGATCCACAGTCATGACACGGTGCGCTTGTTAATCCCATGATAATACTTGGTTCCTGCCAATGAGTCCGGAAATCAGGAATGTCATCAAAGTCAGATCATTCAGAAAGTTATCTGATCTACTAAGTTTGATCAGTCAGAAAGTTCTATGTCAGGAAAGTCAGATCATTCTTACTTCTGTAGAATTTTCAGGAAAGTCAGGAAAGCCGGGAAAGTCAGAAAAGTCAGAAAAGTCAGAAAAGTCAGAGTCAGAAAAGTCAGGAAAGTCAGAATAGCATTACACTGAACAGGAACACACACACATTCACATTTTTAAGCTAGTGACGCGCGTATTAATAATGTACAATTCTTGTACTGGAAAATGGCCACGGCGACTCGTCGCCTTGGTTCAGGTACAATTACTATTACATCACATTTATTTTTATTGATGTCTTTGTAGTAGAACAGAACTGCTTGTGCTGTCTACTTTCTCTTTCGCGCTTATGATGTTATGAAAGTTCGTTGTTGTTGACCAACAGCACTATCACAAACACTACTTTCACTAAAATTAAATTCTTTCAATTCCAGGTTTCTGTGGGCGAAGGCGACGAAAGGTATTGGCAAGGACCATGCGAAGTGGAATCCCGTAGGAACTGCGTGGTAAGTACAACTACAACTACTACAATGTTTTTGCTGTGTTTTTATTTTGAAAAAGTCAGTGTTGTTTGTTTTGCTCAACGTAAGTTGTATGGACAAGGACATGATGTACTTGTACAGTTATAGTTAAGTTATGTGTAGGTATGACTGTAACTCGCTACTCTACTTCTGAACATATGTCAACAACAATAAAAGTACTCTATCATTCAAGAACTGATATGATTTATGAACCTAGTTCACAAAATTACACTCGTCACCACTTCTCCAAAGCGAATGCCATTGCCTTTGCGTTTGCCATTCACGCTAGTAAACTATTCGTATTCCTATGCGTTTTCGCACGCATCCACACTAGTTCTAATTCGCACACATCCACACTAATTCTAAGGTATCGGCTCCTCTCCCAAGTTCAGTTCAAAGTGAACCCCGTGACCGGGCGGCAGCGCGTGCTCCGGGGCCGAGACGCCATCGAGGCGCACGCCATCGCACCCACCATCATCGAGCTCGAAGGGGAAGACGTCGAGGAGGTGCTATCCAGTGACGAGGAGGCGGAAGTAAGGCGTCGCAACAGGAACAGGATGGACGACGACGCAGACAGCGACTACGACTGGGAAAACGAGGTCCGGTACCTGAACGGCGAAACACACGACGACATCGTTGAGAGTGGCGACCTGAACGGGATGCCAACCATCGAGGAACTCGAAGCCGCGTTGATGAAGGTCGGCATCGACGAGAAATTCGGCAAGGATGGTAAGGACGCAGCCAAGGACGCTAACGCTAACGCTAACGGCGACAAGATGGACATGGACCTGGGTGAGGACGAGGACGAGATTAAGGCGAAGAAGACCGCCGTCTTCCGGGCCCTCATGGACTACACGCCGAAGACAAGCACCATGCAGGCGCGCAAGTGACTGATCGAGAAGCACCTCTGAAAGGAGGACGGCGATAATTTTGAGAAAGCGCGCTAGTAGCGAGGGGCGCAAGGCGATGCGCGAACGACGGAAGAACGCGCGCAAGCTGGGGAAGAAACGGTTGCGGAAAGAACTGAAAAAGGAGCGAGAGGACAAGACCAACCAGATGGTGTGCGAGATGACGGACAGCAGCAGCGAGGAGGCGGCGTGAGAGGAAGGCGAGGGTGACGAAGAGGGTGAGGAAGGTGCTGAGGGCGAAGGTGAGGACGGTGAGGAAGGCGAGGAAGGCGAGGAGGGTGCCGCCGACGCAGAGGAGGGCAATGGCAACGTCAACGAGGAAGACGGCGAAAAAACTGTGGAAGACCAAGGCGAGGAAGGGGACGACGAAGAAGACGGGGAGGGAGAAGAAGAAGAAGAAGACGACGCGGAGGACGAGGATGCGGGCGAAGCGGATTCGGACTCGAAGCAAGGCGAAGATGCTGGGAAGGCCGATAACGATATGGAAGTCGACCAGGACGGCGAGGACGAGGACGGCGACGACGACGATGACGATGATGAAGAAGATGACGAGGAGGCCAGAGAGCTCCGCCACGAGCAGCGCGCCGAGCGCTTCCAGGAGGGCCAAGCCGCGCTTCGCGAGAGCCAGGCCGCCAGGAAGAAAGTCATTATTACCGAAGAGTTGATGGTGGAGGCCGAGCAGATCCTGAAGCGCAAGGCGGAGCGGCGCGCGCAGAAGGCCGCCCGCCCCGTCAAAAAAGCTGTGGACGAGCACAACCCGGAGAGCAGCATCATCCTGCCGAACAGCGACTCCGACCAGTACACCGACTCGGACGACTCGGACAATAGCTAGTAATTTCGAGAATGAGAGCACGGACCCGGAGTCTGATGAAGAGTACGCGACGAAGGCGGCGGTGCACAACGGCGAGTACAGCGACGTGGAGGAGGCGTGGCGCACGAAGCAGGAGGGGTGCAGACTGACGCGCGTGGAAAACAACGTGAACGGCCGGTACAACGGGGTGGCGGCGCGGAAGTACCGCGTCAAGAACTACGAAGCGGACGGCGAAGGCAGTACGAGTACGAGTGCGACTGAGCCGCGCGTGGTGGCGCGGATCACCTCCGATGAGCAGGCGCTGCGCGACGTGAGCACGGGCACGCAGCTGCTCTTGCACGAACGCTTCCCAGACGACGTGCAGATCGCGAAGGTGAAGGGACACTACATTTTCACTGTGGAGAGCATCGGCCAGCTGAGCGCGCCGGCGCTGTTTTCGCGCGCGCTGGCGCACCTGAGCGAGAAGTGCCGCATCACGTGCGAGGTGCTGCGGAAGAAGATGGCGGCGGAGGGCGGCAGCAACCGGGGTGGGGATTAACCACGCTAAGGATAAAGTGCTGAGTAAGTAGAAGGAAGTGGATACTTAGATGAGGATGAGAAGAACAATATTGTAACAGGCTATAGAGATAGAAGTATGTTGTAGTATGTACATTTGTTGGAATTTTGATGACGAAATGAAAAGAGGTGGACGAGGAGCTCACAAGAGAAAGTATTGAACAAAAGATGTATCCATGCCAAATGCGTACATAGTTTTTAGTGAGGAGGTGTAGTCGTAGACGTCGAAAAAAACAGTAATGAAATCAAAAATATTATATGACATTTTATCGATTTTATGGAGGAGCTGATGTATGAGTATATGAATATGTCTTCATGAACATGATGCTCATCTGTGTCTCGCTGCTCTTGTGTTGATTTTATCAAGCTCTTTCATACTATTGAAGATCTCCTTTTTCTCTTTTATCACTCCGACTCCGGTCGTCCTCCATTTTGAAATTGGAAGACTCTCTGTCATTTTCTTCACTGCATTGCCAATCACATCGGTGAATAAATTTTATTCCGTTTCTCTACTTTAATAATTATTTTTCATGAAACT
>JACLAC010012422.1_pt1 | contig 22901 bp, 32 predicted proteins | sample 8027881 | NCBI WGS metagenome assembly JACLAC01 (sample SAMN15725517, study PRJNA655200) | protist metagenome | isolation source: fluorescence activated cell sorting (FACS) single amplified genomes of... | place: Spain: Blaines Bay Microbial Observatory, Mediterranean Sea | collected 2016-01-19 | reverse complement strand
TCCCATTCGAGTTTGGCAGGCCTGGGTGATGGGTCATCATTTGGGAGGGAGGGGTGCCGGCAACACCCTTGGTGATGAGGTGTGTGCAGCATCATCGTAGGCAGTACGCGGGGGGGAACCCGTGCTGCCCCTCCCCGATAAGCTGACGTCACTATCGAATCCTCATCTCGTGTCAGGCTGGATCAGCAGCGCAGTCGCACTTCAGCTACAGGACAGCTATCATACATATCTGTTGGCCGTTTCTGGCTCAGTGCACTTTGCAATTTCGCCAAAACGGCATTGCTTTCTCTAGGTAGGGTGTTGTATGTCGGCGTGGTATCCGCCGACCCCGCGTATTCCTGGTTTGGTGCGGTATCCGCCGCTTTAGGACTCTAGTGCCGCCATGAGGGATGCTGAACCCTGCTGGGAGTTTGAGTGGGGAAAACAAGGAAGCAATTTATGGAGGCCGATGACTCTGACGATGTGCCGCACCCTGGAGGAAGCGTTCTGCGCGAACAACGTGTCAATCACTACCAACCAGGAGGCGGTCGATCCTGCGAGCACCTACGAGTACAATTTCGTGCATATGACGCAGACACGCTACAGCGAAGTTTCAGAGGGTTGCCTAACTTGGAGAAATATGAGGGATCCGCCGTGTTGCTGTCCTGGCGGAACAGCCTCTGCCCAGACAGAAGGGGAGCACAGGGAGCATTGCTGCCAGCCAGACGAGGGTAACACGGAGGGCGCGAGGATCTGCTACGGTTTTCTTTTCACCGAAGCCGGACTCGCCGAAACGGGTATCTTCGTCCGCCACACTGCCTTGCTGTTGCTGGACTCTGAGGTGGCGGCCTGGAGGCGCACTAGTAGAGCGTTCAAGGCGGAGCTCCAGCCTGCACATGACTTCCGGCGCCTCAGATCCGCCTTCTGGCGGGACGGTTTCACCCGCATGCCCGACATCCCTGGCCGGGTCTTGCTGACCCGCACAAAACAGGTGTCCGTATATGCAGCCTCTTCCAGACAGGGGAGTGTCAGGACGGCAAGCCAGGCCCGAAAGGTGTGTCATGCCCCTGCGGAGTCCACCGTTGTGCGATTGAGACTCGAAGTGGCAGGGCTTGCGGAGGCACTTCGCATGGAGCTGCGGCATGCCGCCAGTGCGGTAGCATCTGTGCAGTGGTGGCACTTGGGGTGGTCGAGGGGCTGAGGAGACCACAGGCAGCCGAGCACTTCCTCTCTCGCTCCCTGGCTCGCCTCTGCAGCAATGAAGTAGTGCTAAGCCACCTCCTGGGCCTGCTGCCGCGAGAGCTCCTCCTGTTGTCGCGGGAGTGGTACCAACGCATCCTGGCGAGGTGGAACCGCAGGAGGTGTGCGACGCTACTACGAGACCTTGATGCGCCGCTCCTGGACATGAGCCGGTTCCGATGCCGGCCTTGACAGCGCTTCCTCCGGTAAGGGGTCTTGCTAGTTAGGACTGAGCCCCAATTGCTGCACGAGGTAGATGGGGTTGTCAAGCGCGAGGATCCGCCGAACAATTTGGGCTCAGAAGTCAGGTTCACTTGGGAATGTATAGACTGCCGCCCGGCGACCGTTCAGCGATGGAATTGAGCGTTTTCTTGTGCCCCTCCAGTGTAGCACCGCAGGATGATTGGCAGTGGAAAAACGCTATTGAGGAAGCGCTCCTGCAAAGCGCCAGAGATTTCGGAGGCCCTAGTAGCAGTAGCGACCTCAGCGAAACTAGCACTGCACGGCTGTCCCCTCCGTGCCGCAGTGACAGCGACAAGGACTCTGAGAGCAGCGCGGCGGCTGTGCCCCACCCCATCTGCAGGCATCCACGGTGGCATGCTTTCCTGGTGAAAGGACCAAACGCGCGAGTCGCGGTGAGGCGACGCTGGTCTCGAGCGGCAGTCCTGCTGGAACTTGCCATAAACCAGAAGGTGAAGGACAAGAGTGTTGACCTCTGGCCGTTCCTCGCAAGATGGCGTGGGTGGTGCGCACTGGTGGCGAGGTGGCAGCTGGTCGAGCTCTTCCGTCCGGTGTTGAGAGGGGCACCAGAGAGTAAGGAACGCAGCTATGGGCGCGCTGTTCTCTTTCGGGAAGGCCCCCCGGGTGTACAGGAGGTGCTGGTGGTAGAGCCAGCACCTTCAGAAGTGATGGAGAGCTTCAGCGAATGGAGCGGCCTTCTGCAGCCATGGCCTACACGTCGGCCATTTTCTGTCCGCCCCTGGGTCCTGGGCGGTGAGGTAACCCCCCCCCGGACTCACGGGTCGCTTCTGCCACAGTCGCTACCTCCGCAGCAAATGCGTCTGCCACCGCGTTGACGCCAACACCATGCTTGGTGTGCAGGAAAAGGTGTCATTGACGAACCCCAGCTATCCTGCTCAAGATGCGACTCCGCAGGGTGGGCACACGCACGTTGCAGGCGATGGTGCCCGAGGTGCGAAAGCGTGCTATGCCCATACTGCCTCCTCTTCCACCCCTGTCCGGGACCCGATTCGGACACGAGTGAAATACCAGAGCCATAAACGTGGGGCTCTGGCTTGGAATGCCAGCGCTCTCTACATGAGCATAGGCAGCTACACTTTCGCGAAGCTGCTGTGGGAACTAGTGAGTGCAGCCCTAAGTGGAGGAAAGCAGTAGGGCTGCCCCCTTCCTACCGTCGCGCGGTATAGCGCGGGTAGACCGAGGTTGCTCAGCGTGAGACCCGGTGTTGGGGCGCCGCGGCTGCAGTATGCGACGGAGTATGCTCACTCAAGTCACGTCAAGCATACCGATTGTGGAGTTGCATTTAGTACAGACGTAATAGGCGACGCGAAACGCAGCCGGGAGCGTGCCATCAGTCGCAGCCATATTGATCCAAGCCTGGCACTGCGAATTGTGCACTATATGAAAGTCGTCAGTACCCGATGGAATCCTCTTATCCAACTCGCAGCTATGCCCAATGGTAACCGTAGTGGCCAGTGCGACAAATGCCAGCGTAAAGAGGTAATCGTCCACGGTGGGGGTGACCCGCACGTGGCCTGGTGGTGCGACGATTGCTGGGATGAATGGTGCGCACAGATGAACGTCGAGGCGCTACAGTGTGTTATGTACGGTGCTCGTGGACGTCTATCGCGGATCGTCGGCCAACCCACCATCATTACGCTCATTTGCATATACGTCTGGTGATGCTCGCGCACACCTTCCAGTCAGTATTTCACGCCGAGGAGAGTTTGGCGTGGGGAAAGGCATTGGCGTTTGGCGTTCCCGCGCTTGGAGGCAATGTCCGAAGCTGACGAGGAAGTGGATACCCCACACTTAGACGTTCAAGCGGTGCGCCAACATGCGGGCGGAGCGCGGCAAAATTGCAGCCACCGCAGCCTCCGCTACCGCCGCCAGTGCTGGCCCCGAGACCCCCTCAACGCCCGCCTGGCCAGCTGACGCTCGCGCAGGTTCGGGATAAGGAACGTGCCGCTGAAAGGGCAGACGAGCGTCGAGCCGGGGAGGATATAAACGGTGAGGCTGCCTCCCCTAGGGCGTCTCCAGAAGTCGGCACAAAGAAAGAATCTGGACGGACGATGAAGTCACGCTTCTCTTCACATCATGGCAAGACGCCTGCAGAGCGGCGGGAACTGAAGTAGCTGATCCGTGGTTCCGGGTCCGTCAGATAGTGATGAAAAATGTAGGCCGGGCGGCTGCACATGTGGACGAGTCGGAGATGCGACTGGGACCGTGCCTGGCTGTGCGATCAGTGCTGTCATCAGCCTCGTCATCGGGCCATCAGCCGAACTGAGCGGCGGCACCCACTGACAGACAGTCGACACTTCAAGCCGTAGCCATCTTGGCACAATTGCTCCTTTAGAGCTTGGGATTTGTCCTAGCGCCGCGGCACGACAGCTTTCGCTCTCCTCCCCTGGAACCATGCATATCATACTCTGGAGGGAGCCTTCCGTGGCGGTGGCTTATCGCTATACAAATCAAGACCTCCATCCGGTAAGCTGCATTTGGTTCTGCGATGGTCAGATCAGCTGGCAAGGCAACTTCTCGTCGACCCCATGACATGGTCACTACCACCACGAGGGCACGACCATCTATGCGAGCTTCAACGCTCGTTATGGCCAGGATGCAGGACGGCCACGCCCGTTGCACTCCCTTGCCATGCTCAACGTCGGAGAAGGCATCTTGCACGGTCACGACTACGTCGGCAGGCGCATTGCTATGGAAGAGCTCTCCACCTTTATCTGGGACCAGGCGCGTAGCTGCTGGCTGCACAGGTCGCCATGAATGTGGTTGCGCGAACGATGGGCAATGCCACCAAGAACGCCTTAACTCCAGAGGCCGTGCGTCACCGCGAATGAGACTCTGGGTAGCAGGGAGCGTAGCCTCAACCCGCACAAATCCTCCACATAACGAGGCCGACTCCAAAAGCCCAAGTGGCCTCGAATTGAGCGGATGGTATCAGCAGCTGCGTCTTTCAGGGCGATTTATGCAGTTGGCATCATTGCCAACCAGAATGGGCCTCGACACCTCCGCTCCCATTCTTGCCTCCTCCATGTTCAGTCAGTCGCAAATCCTCCTATCCAAACGGCTCCTGCGCCCCTACGCATTTCAGGTCCAGTGTTATAGCCGAGGGTGGCGCTGCAGCCGAACTCACCATCGTTGCCGCTGGCGGCGTGGCCGGTGCGAAACAGGCCTCTCGTTGGCACGATATGGCGTCAGTATGAGAGGCGCCAAATATACAGGAACCTCCGATTCTGATCTCTCTTCCTTCACGCACGGTGATTCGCTTAGTTTCCAGCCCAAGCAGACCCTGCGTCCTCAAACACTCCGTGACCGACAGGATGACGGAGGGTGGAGCTGCAGCCGCAGCCACCATCGCCACCATGGGCGGCGTAGGCGGCGCGGAACAGGCCGCTCCTTGGTACAAGGCGGCGCCAGCCCGAGAAGCGTCAACTACTCAGGCGCCTCCGATTCTGCTCTCTCTTCTGCCATGCGCAGTGGCTCGCCTATTTCCGATCGAAGCAGACTCGGCGTCCCCACGCACTTCACGACAACAGAGCTGCAGAGAGGGGCGCGGCAGCTGCAGCCATTATCGCCACCGCGGGCAATGTAGCCGGCGCGGAGCGGGTCTCGCGTTGGGATAAGACGACGCCGGCGCGAGGAGCGCGAGTGAGCGACACCTGGATAGCTTCGCGGCTCACATCCAGTCAATGTTGTTCAGCCTGCATCCCATTCGAGTTTGGCAGGCCTGGGTGATGGGTCATCATTTCGGCGGGAGAGGCGCCGTGGCATCCTCGGGGAAGAGGGCGTGCAATGCCATCGGGGCAGTCTAACTGGGTGAGCTATTACTGCCCCCCAGCTGACAATCTACACTACCCATCTTCATCCTCAGGTGCGCTCGGCCGGCCATGGAGTCGGTTACTGACGGAAATTTTCAAGTCACAACTACAGGGCAGCTATTACATACATCTGTTGGCCGTTTTTTTGGCTCAGTGCATGCTTGCAATTTCGCCAAAACGGCATTCGTCTTTGTAGGCTTTTGCATGTTCATGAGCTCGTGCGGCATCCACGGCTCTTGAATCTCGGAGGTGCGGCATCCACCTTCCTGGAAGCCATGGCCACGGCTTTTCGCTTTGACCATGGTCGTTGTTATTGTGGGATGGAATACCAGGGCCGCAAACGTTGTGGCTCCAGCAATGATTGCCCGCGGGTCGCATTTGGAGGAGGGCATTTGCATTTGCGCTTCCGCGGTTGGAGGCGATGTCCGAGGCCGCAGTAAAAGCGGAATTTCCGTGCTTAGATATCCAAGCGTTGCGCCTACATTGCGGGCGACATGCAGCGAGAACGCAACCACCGCCGCCTCCGCCTCCGCCGCCGGCGCCATTGGTCCCTAGACCCCCTCAGTATCCGCCGGGCCATCTCACTCCTGCGCAAATTCGAGGGGCTGAACGTGCCTCCGAGAGAGTAGATGCGCGGCGTGCCAGGGAGGATGCGAGCAGCGAGGCGACCTCTGCTAGCGCGTCGCCTGAAGTCGGCACAATGAGATGGTTGGCGGTGTCCAAGTGGAGGGAGTCTCAAGGAATCTGGAACGACAATGATTTCGCGCTTTTCTTCACGTCATGACAAAATGCCTGCAATGCAGCGGGGGCTGAGATAGCAGATTCGTGGCTCCGGGTCCGCCGGACAGTGCTGCAAAACGTAGGCCGGGCGGTGGCACATGTGTACGGCTCGGAGATGCGACCGGGGCCTTCATTGGCTACGCGACCAGTGCTGTCATCAGCTTCGTCGTCGGGATATCAACCGAGTCGGTTGGCGGCCTCCACCAGACAGACGGTTGACACTCGTGAGAAGGACACCACGGCATGTGCCCGGCTGTTCGTTGAGGCCATGCGTACCTGTGCCGTGTTGCGAATCGCAAATATGTCGGGTGATGAAAACCCAGCCTGGATCGCAGCTCTCACCCGCAGAGCGAAAGAAGCGTGCGCGAAGGCCGAATACGCCACAATACGCCGCGCAGAGTTAACATGGACGGAGCTGCTGCAGCACTGTCGCGCGCATCAATGGGATTGCACTAAGCTTCCGCCGTTTCACATTGAATTGTGTTTGCATGAGGCTGCTTTCCCAGATCGGGCGTTGACGGCCTTGAAGTGGATGGCCCAAAACCTGAAACTCCCGCTGAATCTCAAACAAGTCCTTCCTCCGAAGACTCGTAAGAAGCAAACTCCCTTCGGTATAAGGGGGGAGGCAAGCAGTGTGTTGCGAGCCTGACTCCCATTAGAGTTTGGCAGGCCTGGGTGATGGGTCATCATGTAGGCGGGAGGGGTGCCGGCAACATCCTTGGGGATGAGGTGTGCGCCGCATCGTGGTAGGCAGCGTGCGGGGTGGAGCCCGGGCTGCCCCTCCCTGATCAGCGGGTTTCACTATACAATCCTCATCGCGTGCTAGACTGCATCGGCAGAGTAGTCGCACGTAGCTACTATATGCATCTGCTGCCCGCCTTTTGCTCAGTGCATTTAGCATTTCGCCAAAACGGCAATTGTCTCCCGGGTAGGGTGCATGGCGGTGTGGTATCCACCGTCTGCACGTGAGGGTGTGACATCCACCTTTCTAGGACCCTAAGGCGCCATGGATGACGCTGTTCTAAAGGGTCACAACCACGGTATAGCAGAGGGGGGAGGCACAGGCGCAATAGTAGGCTTCCGTGTGGCACCGCGACTCATCTTCAGATGCCTCTGCTTGCCTGGCTGTCGCTTCTCTGCGAAGCCGTGGCTTTCTGCAGCAAGTTCGTGTGTGTGAACACGGTCGGGCGACCCCTGGCGCGTGGGTGTGCCTCCTTGCGCTGGAAGCCTTAACTGGCAACTGTGCTGGCATGCAGCGTGCGCTTGTGTATGGCAGCGCCATGCTTCTTGTGCCGTGGCACGGCACGCTGCGCGTGGCGGATGTGTCTTGCCATGTAATTTGCAGCATAGCTGCTGCCAATGCCAATGCCGTCGGGGCTGATTCTGGGGTGCTAGGGGGGAGGGGCAAGCGATGCTCGTGGTCAGACTGCCATGTCTTGCTGACATATGGCGACCTTGCTGCTGTCTGTATGTGGTCTAGCCTCATATGTCAACATGTGTCGTTGCCGTTGCTACGATGACGCACGTGGCGTTGCCAGGGCCCGGCCAAGTGTATTTGCGTGCTATAGGTAATGCCATGTGTGGGTGTGCAGGCGCGATGTTGTGCTAGTTGTGCTGCCAATGTATGTGATATGGTATGATGCCTTGTCCTCGCATGGTATGTCTGTGCTGCTTCTGGTATTGACTGACGCATGGGGTTGGGCTTGCTGTTACCTCTGGCGTGCCTCTGCATGCGTGCATGCTCACTTGCTTGAGGCATGTCTGTCTTGTGCTTGCGTTTGTGCATGCACCCAGCGCGTAAACAACATGAGTACAGGCCGCGCTAATGTAAACACAATGATGCTATATTGGAATAGGAGGCAGGCAGTGCTAAGGGCATCCAGGAAGCAAGGGTCTAAACGCCGTACGCTCCACGTCGTTGGCTGGCATTGGGTAGGGTCGGTGTTCTGTTCGAGCGAGATTAGGAATGGACTCATTTTTGATATGTTGACCCCACCACGTCATCATCGCCATAACAGAACGACATGCTACCCATCGTATCCGTAGCTGTTTTTGGGGTTCAAGGCGCGTTGCAACATGTAGAGATCGAATTCCCCTTGACAGCGCAATGGCCTGCTCTAAACAGGCAGACGGTGCGAATATGAGCATCAAGGAGCGTGCCATCAGCTGGCAGGCGCGAGGCGCGGCTATGTCGCAAAAGGCGGATTGGCTCCTTGTCACGGAGGTGATGCGCGTCTGGCCAGATCAGGTGGCTATGGCGAAAACGAGGTTCACAGACCTGGGCTTGATTACGCCTGCTGGCGACGTGAGGTACCCACCCGGACAGGATCCCAACGAGCAGAAGAAGAAGAGGAAGGGCCAGCATAAGCCGCAGGAGGAGGACGAACTCACTTACGATATGGAAATTCACAGGAATTGGAGGTACTGGCGGCAAGTCCCACCACGCACGATTCGGATCATCTTGCGTGGCATTGAGCCCGTCGTGTGTGGAGATTGGGCCATGAAGTCATTTATTCCACGCGGCTCGAAGGAACCACCACGTGAGCGTTTGTTGGAGTTGCTCGAGTGCGCCGTCGACCTCCATGGTGGTATCAACGTCGGTTCGCATCGGAAGGTCGTCAGCATAGTCGAAGACCTGTGCAACGTCAACATCCGCAATGGTCGCCGCTTGGGTGAGAAGACTCTCCCAATCAAGCTCCCCAAGGAAGGCGTCTACTTCATAGAATCGCGTGGAGAAGGAGACATTTTTGCCAGCGATCGGGTCACGCACATCGCGGTGCGTGTGCCCAATACTAGCAACGAGAAGATTGAGGTCACGTCCTTGTCGCTTGAAAGCAATTTGTCGAGACTTCAGGCGTCGATTTCGTATCCCGAGTCCATGGCCCACGCGGACGTGAACGTGTACCATTTGTTCGTGATGGCAGGTTTGGCGTCCCGCTTGTCGGGTTGCCAGCAGAATCCGCCCTCGCAAAATTCCAGCCCTCCAACACCACCCAGCGCAGCGCCTCCAGCTGCCATCGCAAATCCTGCACCTGCACAGCCTGCCGATGAGGGGAACTCAGAGCAGTCGCCTTGGAAGAGGTCGAAGGCCACGAGGAAGGCTCAGCTTGCAGAGGAGGCGAGAGCGCTCACGATTTGCTTCGAGGTCGGCGTGGGCTTGCATATGGAGCACGCGGATCGTCAGTACGTGGCGCCAGCGCCAGTCGTGGAGAGCTCTGCCTGCGCTGCGGGATGCGCACCAATGGCTGCGGCCAAGGACGTCCCACAGGTTTGGAAGGTGCCCGACAACTGGAAGAATATGAGCATTGTCGACTTGGAGCGTTCTTGGGTGCCGCCGACGCAAATCGAAGCCTTGGCTCAGGCAGCGCCCGAGGTTGAAGAGGAGAGCGACGACAACACGAATGGCATCGACATTGACGAGTTGTAAACGCTTGAGACGTTCGCGCGGTCTTCTATTTCGTGGTTGGGTCAGCTTGGTCAGAAGCTGGTCCACTTTTAGTTCGGACACAGACACGTTTCGGTTGGACGTTGATGTTTGTAAAGGTTTGGGCTTGCTATAAACGTCCATCGTCGTCAGCATGATTATAGCCTATCGTCGTCCATCGTCGTCCGCACTATTCATCTCTTCCCATACTGTTTGAGATTGTGTCTGAAGCCGATTCACATAGCTGGTGGCTGAGCGTGTCAGTAAGGCGTAGAAGTTGCAGAGGAGGTGTCAGTCAGGCTTAGAAGTCTATGGGAGGTTGTGGTGCTGTAGTTGATGCCAGGCTGGGCTTGTATGGCGTGGCGCGTGCGGCTGAATACTGAAGTGTGCGATTTCACATGTATGGGACATCTGCTCATGGAATGCACAGTGCTGTAAGCGAGTGAAGAGTGTGGGTGCTAGGAAGGGCATGCCAGGAGTAGCAATAGCAATGATAATTTGAGCAGCGTCCATAGCTGCACAGGAGGTTTCATTAAGGCCTAGAAGCGTATGAGAGGTTGTGGCGTTGTCGTTTCTGTCAGGCTGGGCTTGCACGGCGTGGCGCGTGCGGCGAACTATTCGGGTGTCTGGTGCTCTTTGATGGGACATCTGTTCATGGAATGCACCGTGCTGTAAGCGAGGCGTTGTTGTGTGGGCTCTGGGAAGGGCAGGTCAGGCAGGGCAGGGAACGCGTAGGGTATCGAACGTGAAGCTTGCTCAATTGGGAAAGTCCTTCTTCGGCTCTGAATCACAGCCACAACCACAGCACTTATCATTCAACACTCCTACCATGTGATCTGATGTCCACAATCATCACTATCATCATCCTTGCTCTTCCGTAGCCATCTTGGCTCAAGCCGTCTCACCAGTTCGCGCATCGGACACTGTGCATCTGCATGAATGCCGATGAGGAGGTCAGCTCAACTTCTGCACATTATTGTAACTCTTTGCGTGGTAAGTACGTTCCACACTGGTTATCTACCTCTGCTTTGTGCGACGACGGGTACATATTTGCCGTCAAGCACAAGGTTTGCCTGTACGCGTTAGGAGACAGAGCCTTTTGTTAATTCAGGAGACCGTTGAAGACGCTCTCCAAAGGCAAGGACACGGAGGGCTACGCATGCCATGCGCAGGTGAACATCATGTTCCCAGGCTTCAAGGCGTTTTGGAACCAACTAGGAACATCTTCAGAGGAGTGGTGGCGACCAGCTGCTCATGTTGCCATGGCGCGTGGCCATACCATGTCAGACTGGTGCCTTACATACGAAGACGAGCTTCGAGAGGTGGTGACGGTGGAGACGCCTGGCTTGATCACCCGTTTGCTTCAGTGGTCGTGCTGCCGTCGCAAGCACGAGGAACTGACTATAGCATTTGACATGTTGGTCGGACTCTTGGAATCATTGGTGTCGACCGAGGAGATCAGGTCTCTCGACATCCCCACGCTGATCAAGGACTACGGACAAGAGTGCTGGTCGCGGACTTGAGAAGGCCTGCACATACATAGGAGAGACGATGCCAACATTTGTGACGCACGTGGCTCCAAACGCGACTTCGCGGATTACTTGCGCGAGCTCACGAGGGGATGTAGTGCTTGCCCCGCAATACCGTCCCTTCGTCAACACATTGTACTCGACCTCGCCCCGTTAATGGTCAACGGGCTGCAGACGAGTTCATCAACGAACCCACTGAAGCAGGAGCATTGGCGAGTCGGCAGCCAATCAGCGAAACTTGACGAGGATTGGGCGAGGGCCTCCTTGGCTGCCAAGCGATCTGGAGCAGGTAGTGTGGAAGGAGTAGTGATCGCCGACGTTGAGTTGTCGGGCGAACGCAGACATCGCGCACGGCGTTTATTAGACAGTGCTGTGAACTTACAGATCGCGAAGACGTGGTCCGTTCACGCTGGACCATGCCATTGCTGCTATTCATTGGCTGAATATTGTGCACGACATGGCAACCCTGCTGCGGACACCAACGTTGGGTTGCTCCACGGGGCGAAGGTCAACATCGGCTCTGTCTTGCCAACCATGGTCCCGTCGTGCCCTTGCTGCAGCTTTAACTGTAGTAAATCCAGATGTGCTTTTGGCGTGCGAATCCCCCTCACAAAAGAAACCGCGAGTAGAATGACCTCCCACACTTAGCGCACCTGTGGTTTCGAACTTATTCGTTTTCCCTTGCAATACTTTGTCCTGGAGTCAGCTTGCTTCACTTCTCCTGCGTAGCGGCGCGACAATGCAAGACATGCAACAGTTAAGGTGTGAGGAAGCAACAGGCGATTGTCAATCACGCAATAGTTCCCGCAACAGAGCCCGTCTCCCCGCACTAGTACGTTGCAATAGTTGGTGTCGCCCCCCTCCCTCCCTCCACACTAGTTGACGCAATAGTTCCCGCAGCTTTGCAATAGTTCGGCGCCCACGGCAAACACGCGGGAAGCTCGTCAACTTTTGCAATAGTTGTGCCGCCATATTTGCAATAGTTGAGTGTGGGTATGCAATAGTTGGGCCGCCAGAATTGCAATAGTTGAGTGTGGGTATGCAATAGTTGCGTGTCTAATCTTGCAATAGTTGAGTGTGTGCATGCAATAGTTGAGTGTCTAATCTTGCAATAGTTGAGTGTGTACGTGCAATAGTTCAGTGTCCGTCAACCAGCTATTGCATGCCCGTGGCGTGCATTATCCCTCTCCGCAGTTAGTGGCCCTAACTATTGCAAATGCTTGCTTTGCTTTCTCATACCCAGTAACGTAACACTCTGGATTTACTACTTTGTTGAAGGTCCTTCCAGTTTGGCGTGGCGCAGACCAGAAGCGTGGTCGCAAGCTGGCCAGACCTGCACAGGGCATTCTTCGACAGCGCATCCAGCAGGTGTTGCAGTGCAGGAGGGTTTGCAAACAAAAGCTGCACCGCTGAGCATTCGGCAGCGGCGCCTCGCGAACAAGTGGCGTTTGGTGGCCACAGACGAGTCCATCACATTGGGCATGGGCAAGACGGGTCTGACGGAATTTGTAGTGAGGTGCCCCACGCAGCCACTTTCCGATGATATGGTGCGGCATTTCGTCGACGTCTCTCAGTTGCCTAAAGAACTACAGTTTGTCGCTGAGTTGCACGGTCGTCTTCGACGAGCAGTCGTGGATATCAAGTCGACGGGTGAGCGCCACTTGGAGATTTGTTGGGGAAGCAGACCGTCGCTTCACATGTGCGTCGACATGGGCAGCATCGGATTCAACGGGAAGCAGCACATTGGGAGGTGCGCAGACTTACGCTGCACCCTCGACATAGACGCGAGCCATAGACGTCACGACAACTACTTGTGGTCCCTCGCGCGTAGTGGCCTGTCCTGGACCAAACTCGAGATGCAGCTGTTGGAGTCGTTCACGTCGTCGCCGTTCAGCAACAGTTCGAATTTTCACGCATTGGTTGGTGCAGCGGAGGAGTTCTTTGCAAACAAGGAGATCACTAAGGAGCTTTTCCTCTGGCATTACCCTCACATAACGTGGGAGATGTTCGCGGGACAGATGCCAAGCTCTTTCGGAACAAAAAATCACGAGGAACACGTCTGGCAGCGCACTAATGAGTGCTGGACGTTTCAGCGCAAAGGAACGAGAACCAAGGCAGCACGGTGGTGGCAGCCGCATAACCAAACACGAGAACACGCGACGACCATGGCCATGGAGGCCATGCTCCTCGACTACATCGGCATGCACGAGGACTGGGATTTGGAGGAGCCAGCAGCGACAACAACAAAAAACGGCCCGGCGTCGGCAAGCGCCACTGACCCCACCGCTCATGCTGATGCAGCAGCACCTGCTGTGCCAGCGCGCGTGCCGACGAAACGATCAGACGATGCTGCAAGAGCACTTCTGCATAAGTGCAAAACTACAAGCACACCGCCTTCTGCATTTGCAGCAACTTCGTTCTACATTCGATTTGGTGGTACTTGTATTCCATCAACGACGCTATGGAGAAGGAGCACACCGCGACTCTCATGCATCAGAAAACACAGAAGGGGTCAAGGGAATGGCTGATCATTATGTCGCAGGAGGAGTACACACACTACCTGACCGACATGGTTGAGGAGTTCTTTATTGAAGCAAACGCAATCCTCTGTGGCATGGCCGCGTACACATATTCTGGAGAATTCGCAGTCCACGATGACGAAGTAGCGGAAAACATTCTCGGCTTTATCTGGACATATGTGGTGTATGTCGTGGGCAGCGAGGTCGTGTGGTTGAGGAGGTACAGCCATGGACCACATGGGCAGATGGCCGCGGTCACAGCTGCGAGATATCAGCGGGCAACGTTGGTCAAGCTCGCGGTCTGGTGGGGGAACTTGCAGGAGATGGAGAAGGATGCGCGCGACGAGCCTTTGCTCAAACAGGCGCTCGAGGACCTCGACTGGCCGAGGAACATCTACTTCAGGGAGCACTTTGTGGGCTTCGACGAGACACTCTTCAACGCTGTCGCTGATGACCAGTATGAGGATTTTGTCAACTTTTCCAAAGCAATGCGGCTTACAAAGCCCGTTGAGGACGCGCACAACTGCATCAGGGACATTGCCCGTCACACGAAGAGCAACCGTTGTGGACGCAAGCGGCGCTTTCACGCCATTGCACAGTCAACGATTCTGGAAGATAACGACCGACCACCCAAAGTGATGCGCACAATTGAGGCGGCCGACGCAGCCAGAGTGGAACTCCCCAACACGCTTTTCGAGGCCATCAACAACTACAGCTTCTCTCTAGGGGGAGAAGCACTTGGAGGATTACATGAACAGTGCCGGAGATTTGCCAGGCCCCGCTGCCTATCTGTCGCAGAACATGATTTGGTCGGCCTTGGAGGAGATTAAACCGAATTGGGAGCGCCTGGCTACTGCTTTTTACTCAATGTTGCCAGCGGTGGGATCTGTCATTCGGCATAAGGACACGCACGCCTTGGGTATGGTCTTTGCGAAGTCGGTGTATGGCGTTGTGATATCGCCCGTTGTGTTAGAGAAGCTCAACGACGAATATGTGTTGGTGGAGTTCAAGCGTGACGAGAAGGGCAGCATGACTTTCGAGACCACGGTGATCTATGAGTTGGACAACTGGAGCGTGCGCTCACCTCGGCCGGTGCCACCGCGCGTGGCGAAACTAGAGGGCCTCCCCGCAACTTTGCACAAAAAAAGCCCATCTCTGTGCATTCGCCGTCGTGATCCTAAAGGCACGATTGCACAGCATGCTGCGCGGCGAGGCGTCAACTACGTCACCGTCGAACAGCTGAAAAGATGATCAAAAAGGTCCCAATCCCTTACGAGGGAAATATGCCATCCCTGGAGAAAGATGTGGTCCCGTTGTGCATGAAGCACTTTTGCCCAACAATGTTGGACAGCGAGATCGAGGAAGCGATGGCCATACGACATGGAGGGCGCAAACACCCTTTCTCCACGGTGTTAAGCGTGGACACGATGCAGATGCTCAGCAAGGAGTTTGGTGAATACGGCGCAGACGAGGTGGAGTTGTTGAAGAAGGAGGTCGAGGACATCGCCAAGTGCACGCTCACACCGCACACGCCTTCGGCTGCAGGCGCAGCCTTAGCTGCACCTCATTCAGCGCTCGCACCCGCAGCTGCACCTTCAGGCGCCTCAGCGAGTGCTTCTGGAGGAGTCGACAAGATCCCTCTGGTGGTCAGGAAGCATCGGGCCGACGAGGCTCGGGACATGATACCAATTGCCAAAGGATGCGCTATTACGGTTCACAAAACAGTTCTTGGGAAGCCAAGTACCCGTTGAAAAGCGCGCCACCGAGGAGTCATTCATGGCAAGAGGCCGAGGCGACAGCAGGTTCTTATGTGGCTGATTCGTGGCACAACGTGCGCCATACGTGGCCCTTCGGTAGAATGGTGCCAGACGGAGCAACACTAAGGCCTGTGCCCATGCTCGTGGGCCAGGAGGGCAGGAACCATCCCCCGATGGCTGAGTTTACCGGGATGGGCATCGTTGTTCGCCACACGGCCCGGCTGCTCAACTATTCGGAGGTGGGGGCCTGGTGGCGTACTGGCAAGGCGTTCAAGACGGAGCTCCAGTCCGCATATGACTCCCGGCGCCGCAGGTCCGTTTTCCGGCGGTGCGGTGCCAGTCGCATGCCTAGCGTCTTCGGTCGAAACCTGCTTACGCACACAAAGGCAGGGGCCCGCATATGCAGCCTCTTTCAAACGGGAAAGTGCCATTACGGTCGACTGGGGCCGAGCGGCGTGTCATGCCCCTCCGGGGTCCACCGCTGTGCAATCGAGATACGACGAAATAGAGTTTGCGGAGGTACTTCCCATGGAGCTGCCACATGCCGCCTGCGGGGCACGTGGTGTAGTGGTATCACACCCGCTTATGGCAGTATTGCAACAATGGGTCCCAGACGCATGTTATCGATTCATGAGACCACAGACAACGGAATGCTTTCTCTCGCGCTCCCTGGCCCGCCTCTGCAGTAATGAGGCGGTGCTAGGTCACCTCTTAGGTTTGCTGCCGCGAGAGCTCCTTCCATTATCGCGAGCGTGGCGGCAATGCATCCTGGCGAGATGGAATCGCAGGCGATGCGCGAGTTTGCTTCGGAACCTGGATGAGCCAGCGTGACGGCGCTCGCCTCGGGATTGGGTTGGGCTAGTCGTTATGACCCCAGTGCTGAAGGAAGCAAACGGGGATGTCGATAAATGAGAACTGTTGTGTTTGGGCTCAGACTTGGGTTTCCCGTTCCGAGGGTGCAGCCTAACACCCCGTTAGCTGTGAAGCGATGGAATTGAGTGCCCCGCCGCGCCCCTCTGGTGAGACGCTCCAAAATGACAGGCAGTGGAAGAACGCCATCGAGGCAGCCCTCCTAGAAGAAGCCAAGGACCTAGATGACCTTAGTAGCAGTGCCGACCTCAGCGAGACTAGCACTATGCGGCTGTCCCCGCCTGTTCGCAGCGACAGCGATGCCGACGATGGGAGCACTATGGCGGTCGCGCCCCACCGCGTTTGCAGACATCCGCGGTGGCATGAGTTCCTGACGAAAGGGCCGGGGGCGCGAGCCGCGGCTAGGCGACGCTGGCCCCGAGCTGCAGTGCTGCCGGAATTTGCCATAAGCCACAAGGTGCGGGACAAAAGTGTCGACCTCTGGCCGTTCCTAGCAGGATGGCGAGGGTGGTGCGCGCTGGTAGCGAGATGGCAAGTGGTAGAGCTCTTCCGTCCATTCTTGAGAGGGGCACCAAGCAATGAGGTACGCAGCTATGGGTGCGTGGTCCTCCTCCGACAGGGTCCCTCAGGAACACAGGAGAGGCTGGTGGTGAGGCCAGCGCCTTCGGCAGTACTGGAGAACTTCACTGAGTGGAGCGGCCTTCAGCAGCTACGGTGTATACGAGAGCCATCTGCCCACCTTCCCTGAGATGCGGTAGGTGGGACAGATACAGGAATCGCTCTGCACGGCCGTCTCTCAAAACGGAATACCAGAGCCGCAATGGGGCGCTCCTGGCCGACTTGCCCATGCCTAGCGGGAGCAAGGCATAGGCAGTCGCGTGGCGACCAAATGCCGTCGTGCGGTATAGCGCGATCGGCTATGGGGTCGCTTAGCTCTGCGACCGGGCGTTGGAACATATACTGCATTACCGCGGTCGCATACGCCCATCTGAACTACGCGAGCAAAAAGATATGATTGCCTGACGTGCCCAACTGTTCAAGGTTAAATCCCATGGCATCCAGGCGCTATACATGCGGCATCGAGTGCACTTGGAAGTGTGCAGCTAGCCGCAGCCATATTTTCCAAGCGTGGCAAGGCGATTTTTCAATTCCATGAGAGTGACCAGTACCAGATGGAACCATTTCGTTCAGCTTGCGGCTATGCCCAACGGTAACAAAAGTCGGTCAGTGCGACAAATGCAAGAAGGACGAAGTTATCATCCACGGCGGGGGTGACCCACGGGTGGTCTGGTGGTGCGAGAGTTGTTGGAATGACTGGTGTTCACAGGAAAATGGGGAAGCCTTACAGCTAGTTATGCACGGCGCCCGTGTGCGTCTGGCGCGGATTGCTGGTCAACCCTTCATCATGACGCTCATCTGTGCATATGTCGGGTGATGTGCTTGATGTCTTTGAGGACGCTATGGCAGAAGCCGTAGCCATCTTGGCACAATCGCTCATTCGAGCGCGGAATTGGTCGGCTGCCTTGGCAAGATAGCCTCCGTGCCATCCCCTTTAGAACATGGACGGACAGATCATACTCTGGAGGCCTCCCTCCGTCGCAGTGGCCTACCGCTATACGAACCATGATCTCCATTTGGTAAGCTGTATCTGGTTCTGCAATGGCCGAGCTAGCTGGCAAGGCAACCAATCGTCGACTCCATGGCATGGGCATTGCCGCCAAGAGGGTACGACCATACACGCGAGCTTCAACGCCCGCTACGGCCAGGAGGCGGGCCGTCCACGGCCGTTACACTCCCTGGTTATGTTCCAGGTTGGAGCGAACAGCTGGAGAGGGCGCGACTATGCCGGCAGACGCATCGCTATGAAAGAGCTTTCCACATTCACATGAGACTATACCAGGAGTTGCTGGTCCCACAGGCCGTCGTGAAATTGGTTGCGTGGTAGTCTCCAGAAAGAATTATTCAACTCCCAGCGTCCCCGTCCGAAACGGGCCGCGGTAGCTCCGCTGTCGCTCCCCCTGCGCCTCTGGGCAGCGCTCAGCAATTCGCCTCGGCAAAACAGTTTCGGCGTCCATGCGCGCTTCAAGTCCGGCGAGGTGACAAGGGGGCGCCCTGAGAGCCGTAGTTACCATGCTCGCCGAGGACAGAGTGGTCGGCGCAGAACGGGCCGCTGGGGGAACGCGACAGCATCAACGAGAGAAACGTCAACAAGATGGGAACCTCCCTTCCCGCTCTCTCTTCCTTCAGTCATTCGCTTATCATCCAGTCAAAGCAGGCCTGGCGTCCCGAAGCACGCCGTGACCAGCGAGACAATCTTGGACGGCGTCGCAGCTGCAGCCACCGTCGTCATAACAGGCGGTATCGCCGGTGCAGAGCACCCTTCTCTACGAGACGAAACGGTGCCAGTACGAGACGCGCCAGGTACGCAAGTACCTCCGATTCTTCTCTTCCTTCATGCGCACTGTCTCACCGGCCTCATATCAAGGCGGACTCGACGTCCCCACGGAATTCGCGGCAACGAGGACACATACAAAAGGCGCTGCAAATACAGTCGCGGTGCCACTGTGGGTACTGTGGCTGAGGGGGAGCAGGTCTCCCATGGGGAAGAGACCGCGCCGATGTGGCAAGCGCCAGCAGGCGGCGATGGCTATACCCTGCTGCCGAGTAGCCAGTCGGCCTTGCTCAACCCCGACCTCGGCGGGTACCTTGAGTGATTTGTATTCTGTTCCGAGACGAAGGACGAGACGGACCTTGGTACCGCGGACTATGCGTTCTTTGTGGCTGAGTTAGCCCGGGAGTTGCTGGCAGCTTGCCTACGACCGAAGCCGCATCAGCGGCTAATGCGTTAATCCGGGAGACACCTGAATAGGTTTGCGAAAAGGTGGCGCAGATACCCTGGTGAGTGCTTTGCCCGACACGGCAGTGGCCGACGAGGCAACCACTCTCATAATATCCCGGGGCAAAGAGCACCGACAGCAGTGACCACGCCACTGGTGAATATGGCGCCCTCATGAACGCGGCTTTTCATTACAGAGATGGTGGATTTCGCGGGAAATCAGGGGGTCCCAGGGTTGCGACGAAGTGCCCACTGGGACATCCCCGTTCTGTAAACAAGGCTTCCTGCGGACGCTGGCGTCAGTACATATGACGATGGCGGCATATCCGTTAGCGTCCTATGGCGAACCGTTCTTTCCCAAGTCAATGGTTTGGCGTGCGTTTCCAGTTCACACATACCACGTGGAGGGTGGAATCACATTCACGCCATTCGCCAGGCTCATATGCGCATCCCACACTCAGTCCTGGAAGGCAACGCCGTGAGAAGGGTAAGCTCCTACCTTGCGTCGGCTGCACCGTTCCTGGACATGTGAGTCAAGGCTCAGTGCTGGTGCTGGGCTGTATTGCTGACAGAGCGAAAAGTTGAGTTGCGAGCGCACTGATGAGGAAAACCACTCTACCCATTCTGGGGTCTTCATCTTCGAAGCCCTTCTTGTGCGGCCGTCCCTTCCTGTGCTGCGTTTGATTCTGCGGAGGTATTTTATTCACGCTGGTTGGCGATAACAGCAAATAAACGTCGTCTGATGACGGGCGTGTGAATTCAATTCCCGGCAGATGGAGTGGGGATGCTCTCCAACACAGGTTGGGTAAGCACCTCTCGTTGGAATCTTGCACTGAACAATTCGTGGGATAGCTGGCGGGAGGACGCCAGTGCGGATTTTATGTGTTCCAGCCAACATCACGATCACCTAAGGGCGTCCAGGCGGGTTGGCCTGTGGGGGTTGTCGGCTGGGGATAGCTGTTCACCTGCCCTGCTATATGCATCCGGCAGCGCTTTGGCTCGGTCACTGCGTTGTGCAGGTCGGGCGGCTGCGCGTCAGGGCGTCAGGCAGCCGTGGATGCATTTCTCCTCCGATAGATACCGGGGCGCTAACGGCGAGCTCCTCCACGAGACGTCCAGAACATCAGTTAATGGGGGGCTTGTAGGCCTTGGCCGCGGAGTTTGGACGTACCTGCCCTGAGGCTGGAGGATGAAGCCACAGGGAGGGTGGAGGCTCTGCCGCAGGGACACGGGCGCCAGTGCAGTAACATCTGCCTGGCGTGCGGCTTTGAACACAACCACTCTGACGCAAAGTTCTGCCAACATTGTGGCAGAGGACTCCACGGAGCTAGCCAGCACAAGCCACCAGCAGGCCGACATGCCACATACGGGGGAGCGTCACTGGGCGGCTGCAGCGTACGCTCAACAAATCGAGCTGGACCCAGGGGCATGGACAGCCACGCGCGGGCACAGAGTGGCAGTACCCTTCGCTGGGTTACTCTCTTACTACGTCTAGGAGCCACAGCAGCGGAGACTACTACTACAGCCGACGATGGCTACGACGATGACAACATCGATGTCAGTTCAGAGACTGTGGCCGGTTTCTCCTTCTTTCTCTCCTGGGCTTGCATTTGGTTGAGCAGCGTGGGATCATACCTGCTGTTAAAGTTCCTGATCCAGCGCTTGAGAAAGGCGGCCCTGCTCGAGTGCTTCTGGAAACGTGAGCGGCAATAATGCAGGACATCCCGCGCCCAGAGAGCCTCTCAGCGAACGACCGCCAGAAACTAGGGGTCAGCCAACCCCGTCAGCGCACTCCGCCGCGGACGTCTTCGACAACCAGGATGGAGAACGTTTCATGGTCAGGGCCATGATGGGCCATGCGACGGGCGCAGAATTGGAGGAGGAATGCAGAAGGAGAATGCTGCCGAAGTCGGGTCGCAAAGAGATCCTGGCTAACAGGATCTGCTGTACATCGCCGTTGGCGACGCAAGCCCAGATTCAATACATGCTGGACCTTGAGAAGGCGAACTCCTTGTGGAGGTTCCACCTGGCAGACATGGCCTCGCCCAAAGCGGCAAGTGAGTGGATTTCAGAGGCCAAGCGCAAGATCGCTTTCAGTCGCGCCGGGAAATTTACCCGATAACGTGCCCCAGTACTAGCACTGACGGGGCACCCCTGGTGTGCAGCCATAGACAGGAACGGGCCCAAGGCCAGTGTAGCTGCGGAGGCGAGGACGAATCACATAATGCTGCGGATTTCCAGTCGAACCCGCGCTACATGCAGTGCCGGCAGGAACTCCACGGCCAGCAGGGCGTCTTCTGCGAGGGACTGCGAGGCAAAGGCGGAATCATAATTCGCGCAACCCATGCCAGTATGTGGCCTCACACTGTCCAGTATGTCTCGCAACTGACCAAGCTCTTTCGCCAGCATCTTATGCCGGACGCGAACCTGGATACCAGGCGAACCAAACAATGCCCCAGGAGCTCTGACTGCGTCACGTCCCGCCATGGTACGCCGCGAGCTTCACCAATATGGGCAGCGCATGACAGACTCTGGTATATTGGCGGCCCGCAGTTGGCTCCCACAGCCTCGCGCGTTGCAACTCGTTGACAAGAGGGCAGGGACTCTACGAGGTCGTGTGCGGCGCGCGGCTGCCCGTGATGCCTTCCAAGGAGGCCGCGGCAGCGTCAACGAAGGCTGCATGGCGCCGCTGGTCGCGGGTAAAAGGCCCAATGTAGCCGAGGTGCCAGAAGGCACGCGCTGCATGGAGCTTACCGACCTTGGCGACAGGGACATGGAGCTGCCTGCCTGGCCGCCGCCGGTAGTGGCCACAGAAGTGCAGCCTGCAGGTCCGGGACGTCAAACGGAGTGGCGAGATTCAGCCTGGCAGGCAGCTGTCGCCGACTGGGGGTCTCTTCGTCCAATGAGGCCTTCATCGAGACGGTGGATGCGCTACGAAGACTGCCTTCGTAGGGTTTGTCGCGACCATGGGCATGGAGTGTGGCAGGAGCTTGCTGCCAATTCTGTTGCTTGGCAAGGGCTCGCTGCGGATTTCGCCGTGTGAGCAGTGAAAGCGAACTTCATTATGTGAGCATATTGCGTCTCACCAAGGGTCCTGCCCCCCCGCGGGCCGCTTCGACAGGACTTGACCTTGACCTTGACCTAGAAGACGTCAAAGTAGCTATCAGCAAGTCATTCATCGTTTAGAGCATGATGTTCAGGACGTGGAGATCCTCCGCTGCCGTCGGAACGACCAGCTCAAAAGCATCATTCCGAATAACCCTGAACTGACCCTTCGCACCAGCTGACGACGAGACCTAAGTGCGAATCGTATTGCCTTGACGAGGATCATCCTATTTGCTGGCGTTGCTACAGGATTTGAAATGCAGACAAACAGAACGTGGCCTCCATGCCCGCAGTGCAGCAGTCGCGACTGTCCACAGGAGTCCGGCTTTCTTGGCCAGGAAACGTCGCGGAGCTCCTTGCTACGGTCGAGGACCTAGCAGATGAACTGCGTCTCAGATTTAGCGCGCCTCTCCTCCGCGCGAAGTGGCCCGCCTATTTTCCTGGACTGAGTGCCTTGGGAGATCTTGAGTACCTTGGGACTGCAGCCTGGATAGCGGGTAGAGAATGACCCAGCTAGGCCAGGTCTGGTTCGGGAGAACAAACCCAAGTCAGAAACGTCGGGAAAATAGAGTGCCAACTCTCGGATAGGATCACGCGAAAATGTGACTCCCATTAGAGTTTGGCAGGCCTGGGTGCTGGGCCATCATTTAGGCGGGATGGGGTGCCGGCAACATCCTTGGGGATGAGGTGTGTGCCGCATCGTGGTAGGCAGCGTGCGGGGGGGGAGCCCGGGCTGCCCCTCCCTGATTAGCGGGCTTCACTATCAAATCCTCATCGCGTGCTAGACTGC